>RCUQ01000219.1_pt1 | contig 33139 bp, 27 predicted proteins | sample 2166351 | NCBI WGS metagenome assembly RCUQ01 (sample SAMN09932597, study PRJNA488358) | compost metagenome | feature: garden; material: soil; isolation source: compost soil in acetonitrile-enriched culture | place: Germany: Experimental Botanical Garden Goettingen | collected 2016-01-27
GAAACCTCCTGAACATTCCTGAAACGATCCGGTCCGTGATCGCCCTCCAGCGCCCACATTGACCGTCTGTGGATAATCGTCGCCGGATAGCCCCTCACAGAGGAGCACCCGCAATGACTGGCCTATACCTTGGAGAGACGGAGGACATCCTGCTGAACCGCAAGGAGGCGTCGACCGAACTGTTGCGCATGGGCATCCGCCGCTCGCCGGCCACCCTGGCCAAGATCTTCAGCACGCGATCCGACGGCCCGCCCTGTATGCATCTGGGCCGGACGCCCTACTATCCGCGCCAAAAGCTGCATGAATGGGCGCGCAGTCAGCTGACGGCCCTTCGTTCGTCCTCCAGTCAGCCCCGGCGCTGCGTCGACTGGAGCGCGCCACGCCATGGAGAAGAAGCCCGCCCCTGACTGGGCGCGGCTTCGGCTTACAGCCCCAGACCCTCGCCCAATCGTTCCTGCGCCGCCTCCTGGGCCCGCGCCCGGAAGCCGTAGGCGACATAGTCGCGAGGAATGACCAGGTCCCGCCCGTTCGCCCGCCGCCCCGGCAGTAGGACATGGGCGTGGGGCTGGTCGGTGTCGTAGTGGCAGACCGCCATCCACGGCAGTTCCGGTTCGCCCAGGTCGGCGCAGACCCGGCCCATGACATCGCGCACGTAATCCTGAAGGTCGGCGATCCGGTCGCCGTGCTCCGGCGAGATGATGAAGCGGAAATGGTGCCGATGCTCGGCCCAGTCCTTGATGCGCTCCGCACCGTCCACCGCCTCCTCGTTCCGGTCGAAGAAGGTCCCCGCCTCCCCTTCGTGGCCGGCGCCGTCACGACCGAGATAGCGGATGTGGGCGGCCAGCGCCCCGGCGCGCGCCATGCCCTTGCCCATGTGACGCGACACCAGCGCCTTGACGATGACCCGCTGGCGCACGTCCACGCGGAAGGCGGAGCCTGATCGCCGGGCTGCGGAATTCAACGCGCCTGCCCTGGCGCCGTAGCTGAACCGCATCGACGACGAGAGCCGCTTCAGCATCGATGTCCGCACAGAGCCGTCGCGCTTCAGACTTGTCGCGAGACGGACCTGAAGCCCGTCATCCGTCGACGCAGACAGGGCGGCCATGCGGTCTTGAACAGCGCTGCGGACAGTCATGACGACGCCTCCCAGGGAGGGCGAGGACGCTCTCAACCGCCGCAAGTCGTCACAAGTCGCGGGACCGGTGGGGAGCGCTCGCTAGTGAGTGGAAACGAAGGGACAAAAGCGAAGCGAACACATCCCTCTTTTATCTTGCCCTCTTAATCCGTCACTGAGCCGGCTGTTTACCCGTGATGGCTTTCGTTGGCTCGAGCCCTAGATGGATTTGGCTAGTCGCGGTTACACCGGAGGCGACGCGAGCCGCCTACTTCCATTTATTCCAAACCCGCCATCTCAGTCAGGCGCTCGTTCTATTCAGGTGCGGTGATCAGCATTCCTATTCACCGCAGAACCTGCGGTGAATAGCTCCATCCTTGATCAAGCCTTGCGTAAAGTCGCGACCCGCCTGCTAGGCGAGACGCACCGCCTGGGCGAGGACGTCCATGGGAAGCGGCCCCGAAGCCAGGACAAAGTCGTTGAACCGCCGCAGATCAAATCGGGCGCCCATCCGGCGGCGGGCCTCCTCGCGCGAGGCGACGATCTGCTGCTTGCCAACCATGAAGCTGCAGGCCTGCCCGGGATAAACGCAGTACCGGTCGATCTCGCGTTCGGCTGCGTCGCGATGTTCGCCGGCGTGAGTCACCATCCAGTCGATGGCCTGCTCCCGGGTCCATCGGGCGTGATGGATGCCCGTGTCGACCACGACGCGGCATGCCCGGAACAGCTGGCCCTGGAGATAGCCGATGCGACCGACCGGATCGCCTTCAAAGGCGCCGATTTCATCAGCCAGTTGCTCCGCGTAGAGCGCCCACCCCTCTGTCCAGGCCGAAAATCGAACCGTCCTCCGGAATTGCGACAGCTCTCCGGCTTCCCGCAGGACGCTGTCCTGGAAGTGGTGGCCCGGAATCCCTTCGTGATGCAGCAGTGTTGGAATACGCCATAGAGCGTTCTCTTCGACAGATCGAAGATTGATGTAGATAACTGAAGGCTGCGCCGGATCGCTGCTCGCGCTGTAGAAGCCGCCGGGGGCGCCGTTCTGGATGGCGGGCGACACCCGGCGCACTTCGACAGGCCGATCCGGGGTTGCTGTGAAGCCGCGCGACAGCAGGCCCTTCACCCGGGTCAGGCGCTGGTTCGCGTAGTCGATGATTTCCTGGCGCCCGCCTTCCGTGTCCGGCTTCAGGAAGCGCGGATCGCGGTCGAGCGCCGACATCCGCGCGCCGACCGCACCCTCGGTCAGGCCTTGCGCCCTCAACAACCGGTCAATCTCGCCCGAGAGCTCGGCAACCCAGGTCAGGCCCAACTGATGCAGTTCGCCCGGCGCATAGCTCGCCGTCGTGTTCGAATGCAGGGCGGAGACGTAATAGGCCTCGCCGTCGGGCTTGGCCCAGACCCCGGCGCGCGCGTCAGCGCGGGGCTTCAGCCCCGCCAGAGCGTCGCTTTGACGTTGAAGAGCGGGCGCGATCCGTTCGACGAAGATCGCTCCGGCGCGCGCGTCCAGGTTAGCGATCCCCGCCTCGCGAGCGCGTTCCAGAGCCGACGTCGTCAGGGCGTTCAAAGTCGGCGAGGCGTCCCGGAGAGCGGCGATCTGAGCCAGGGTCTTTCTCAGGATGAAGTCGGGCGGAATGACGTTGAGGCCGGCGTCATGGCGGATCTGCTCCGTCTCCTGGTCCAGGGCGACCGCAAACTGGTTCAGCTTGTCGAGATAGCGATCCGCGTCAGAGGCGTCCTTCATCGGCGACCGGCCTCCGATGCCGTCCGGCAGCCAGTAGTAGGCGCCGTTCATCTGGCTGACGACATAGGGGCTGGGACGCAGGTTGATGTCCGAGAAGCCGTACCGGCCATACTGATCGGCCATCGCCTCATAGACGAAGCGGGCCGTGTCATAGTCGAGCGCCGAGCCCGCGCTCAGCGACGCCCGATCAATCCTGCCGAGTTCCGTCAGGCGCTGCGCGGTCGTCTGCCCGTGCCGCGCGCGCGCCGCCAGCGAATAGTCGGCGAGGCGATCAGCACCGCCTTCTTCCGCACGAAGAGCCTGGGCGTGGCCCTCAAGCAGGGCGGCAAGAGCCGCGTCTCCGATTCCGCCCCCTGCGCCAGGCTGAGCCCTCGGTCCGGTGACGGCTCCCGCGCACGCCGCCAGAGGCGAGGCCATGCCAAGCGCCGCAGCGCCGGCCAGAAGATCACGACGACGCATCAGGCGGCGCTCCATTGTTGAACCAGTGCGTCCAGGACCTCCATGGGAAGCGGACCTGAGCGCAGGACGAGATCATTGAAGTCGCCAAGCCGATAACGGCCGCCCATCTGCCCGCGGGCGGCCTCGCGAGAAGCGACGATCTGCTGTTTTCCGACCATGAAGCAGCAAGCCTGCCCCGGATAAACGCAATAGCGGTTCACCTCGCGTTCGGTCGGACCGCGAAGCTCGCCGACGGTGTCCACCATATAGGCCACGGCCCGTTCACGGTCCCACCGCTCATGATGCAGTCCGGTGTCCACGACTACCCGGCCGGCGCGCCAGAGCTGCGCCTGAAGATAGCCGATACGACCATAGGGGTCGGCGTCGTAGGCCCCGATCTCATCGGACATGGCCTCGGCGTAGAGGGCCCATCCCTCGGTCCAGGCTGAAAATCGCACCGCTCGACGCAAGGGCGACAGGCCGCCGACGTCGCTGAGGACTGCGGCCTGAGAATGGTGACCGGGCACGCCCTCGTGATGTATCAGCGTCGGCAGGCGCCAGGAGGGCAGATCGCTGGGCGTCTTGAGGTTCAGCAGGACCGCGCCTGGCCCGCCGCCAGACGCGCCGTTGTAGAAGGCCACGGGCGAGCTGTCTTCGCTGGTCGCCGGCATGCGGCGCACTTCAATGGGCGTGTCGATGGGATGGGTGAAGGCTCGGGACGCTCGAACGCGCGACGCCGCTAGATAGCGTTCAGCCTGACGCTGAACCTCGGCCCTGCCCGCGTCGGTGTCGGGCTGGAGGAAGCGACGATCCTGGTTCAGCGCGGCGATCCGCTCTCCCACAGACCCTTTGCTCAGCCCCAGCCGCCTCAGATCTGCGTCAATTTCCGACGACAGGGCAGCCACCCATTCAAGGCCCTGACGATGCAGATCGCCGGGGGCCTGTCGAATGGTGATGTTGGCGTAGAGCGAAGACGCATAAAGGGCCTCGCCGTCTGGCTGCGCCCAGACCCCTGCCTTTTCGGAAGCCCGCGCTACCAAGGCGTCAAGCGTCTGGGCCTGCCGATCCAATGCGGGGGCCACCACCCGGAGGAAGAGCGCAGCGGCCTCTTCTCCCAGGGCTTCATCCACCCGGAAGGCCGGGGCCAGCAAGGGATTGGAACGGGGATTGCTGTCCCGCAGGGCCCTGACCTGAGTCGATGTCATCGCCAGAATGAAGTCGGGCGGGATCACGCCCCGCCCCGCGTCATGCAGGATGCGCGCGGTTTCCTGCTCCACGCCGCGCGCGAGAGCCGCCACGCCGTCCAGATAGACCTCGCGCCCCTTCGTCGCTCGCGCCCCAAGTCGCGCGGGCGACCAGTAATAGGCGCCGTTCATCTGGCTGACGACATAGGGGCTCGGCCGCAGATCGAGATCCACCGTGCCTGGGCGTCCCAGATGATCGTCAAGCACGCCATAGACGAAAGCGGCCGTATCGCGGTCAATCCGGCCGCCCGGCGACAGCGCGGCGCGGTCAACGCCCTGGAGTTCGGCGATACGCTGCCTGTTCTCCGCCCTGTAGCGCGCGCGCCCCTCTACGGAGCGATCGCCCAGGGGATCCGCCTCGCTGCCGCCGTCGAAGGCCTCGAGCGACGCCGCGTGGCGATCCAGAAGGGCGGCCAGCCGGCCGTCTGCACTGTCGAGCGACGCCGCGGTCGCGCCTGTCCCTCCCGCGAGGGCGGCCAGCCCGGCCGTGCCGGCGAGCATCTGCCGTCTGTTCATGCCAAAATCCCTTCCCGCTTCGGCCAAGCTGCGGTCAGGCCGTAGCCAGCCAGCGATCGATTTTTGCTTCGAGGACGTCCAGCGGCAGGGCGCCGGTATCCAGCACCTGGTCATGGAAATCGCGGATGTCGAAACGCTCTCCCAGTCGCTCTGTGGCCCGGATACGCAGCGCCTGCAGCTTCAGTTCGCCCACCTTGTAGGCGCAGGCCTGACCGGCGTTGGTGATGTAACGATCGATCTCCACCACCACGTCGCGCTGGGCCATCGAGGTGTTGGCCAGCATGTAGTCTATGGCCTGCTGGCGCTCCCAGCGAAGGGCGTGAAGCCCCGTGTCCACCACCAGGCGCACAGCGCGCAACATCTCCATGTCCAGATGCCCGAACCATTGGTAAGGGTCGGTGAAGAGGCCGAGGTCCTTGCCCAGGGATTCAGCGTAAAGTCCCCAGCCCTCGGTATAGGCGGTGGCAGGCGCCAGCCGGAACCGGAGCAGGTCGGGGAGGCTGGCGTCTTCCTGGACCAGCGACGTCTGGTAGTGGTGGCCCGGCACGCCCTCATGAAGAGCCAGGGTCTCCAGCGTCGGAATGGGACGCGTATTCAGCATCGCCATGTTGAAATAGAGCACGCCGGGCTCGGATGCGTCGGGCGGGCCCGAGCGGTAGTATCCCGTGCCGCGTTGATCGCCGAGAGCCGGTAAGGGCCGCACTTCAAACTCGGCCTTGGGACGGCGCGAAAACAGCTCGGGCATCCGCAGCCAGACCTTGGCTTCGATGCGCTCGAAATGATCGATCAGGTCCTTGGGGTCGGTGTAGTAGAAGCTGGGTTCGGTCCGGATGTGCTCGAAGAAGGCCGGGAGATCCCCCGAGAAGCCGGCGGCCTGGCGCGCCTCTTCCATCTCGGCGCGTATGCGCGCCACCTCGGCCACGCCGAGGCGATGAATCTCCTCGGCGCTCATCGTGGTGGTGGTGTGCCGAACAAGGTCGGCCGCATAGACGCGCGCACCGTCCTTCATCGCCCACAGGCCCGCCCCGTCGGTCGCTTTCGGCAGATAGCGCTCGCGCAGGAAGACCCGCCACTGGTCGTAGGCGGCGTAGGCGCTCTCGCCTACCGCGGTGCGATAGGCGGCCTCGAGCCGCGTGCGGTCCGCAGCCGGGATCGTTTCCGGGAAGCGCCGGGCGGGCGCGTACAGAGGATTGTCTTCAACCGGGAGGGCCAGGAAGGCCTCGACCTGCGCCAGGACATTGGTCACCACGACCTTTGGCTGGTGATAGCCGTCGGCCATCCCCTGCTCCAGGCGCTTGACCGTATCGCTCATGAAGACGGTAAAGCCCTCGAGCTGCGCCAAGCCGAGTTCGTAGTCCTGAACCGACCGGAACTGGGCGCTCGACATGTAATCGGGAAACTCGACGTGGAGGCCGAAGGAAGCGTTCAGCGGAGCCTTGTTGCGGATTGCATGCAGTCCGCTGTCGATCTCGCCGACAGCCTTCTCGGCCTGATAGCGGAAGACGTCATAGGCGATCTGGTCGCCTTCGGGCAGGGAGGCGCGATCAATGGCGGACAGGGCGTCGAGCTCCCTGCGCTTCTGCGCGCCAAACTGCCGGGCGTAGGCTTCGCCCTGCGGATCGATAAAGACATCACCGGTCGGCTTTTGGCCCCTCCGCGCCATGCGCAAGGGGTTCAGGGCGTCGTCAGCCTTCTGGCTCTCCTTCACCAGGGCCGCGAAACGTTCGCGGGCGTCCGATTGCCTCCATGCGGCCGAGACCGGCGACGCGGCCAAGCTCAGCGCCGCTGCACCCGCCACGCCCAGAAGGAGTTCACGTCTTCTCATACTCAGTCCCTTCACTCGTACGTTCCGCATGCTTTGAATCGTAGCGGCGGCGGCCTCAGGAGGGGCCCGACCGCCGCCGCCACGTCTATCGGGGTCAGAACTTGGCGGTCAAACCCACGAAGTAGCGCCGACCCAGGACGTCATAGGTCGAGGGATCGGTGTTGGCCTGGATGCCCGGCGACCAGGTCCGCGGTTCCTGATCGGTCAGGTTGTTGACGCCAGCCCGAAGGACAACGCGGTCATTGACTTCCCAGGTGCCCAGCAGATCGAAGTAGTTGACAGCTTCGAGCGCGTTCGCCGTCCGGTAGATGTCCAATTCGCCCACACGGCGCCAGCGCAGGCCTACGCCGTACGGACCGGTCGAATAGTTGACCGAGGTCAGGAACTTCCACTCCGGGAAGGTGAAGCCGTTCGTGGAGTCGATCGTACCGCTTCGTTCGTTGAACGGGCCGCCCGCGGCGTCCTGGCGCTGCCAGGTCTCCAGCCAGCCGACGACGAAGTTGAGGTTCAGGGCGCCCCAGTCGGGCATGCCGGCGTCCGTCAGGTCGAAGCCCCAGTCGACCTGGAGGTCGACGCCTGATGTTTTCAGAGTGGCCAGGTTCTGCTGGAGGCCCAGGCTGTCCACGACATTTCCGGTCAGCGGGTCGCGACGGAAGAGCTGGCAGTAGCCGTTATTGACATCATAGGAGGCGTTGGTCACGCCGGTAGCGTTGAAGCAGCCCTGCAGCTGGTTCGCCGCCGTGATGGTCCCCACAACGTCCGTGATCTCGATGCTGTAGTAGTCCAGCGAGGTCGACAGACGCGAGAAGAGCGGGGTCTCGAAGCGAGGCCGATAGACGAAGCCCAGCGTCCAGGTGTCCGCCGTCTCCTCCTTCAGATTTCGGTTCCCGCCGACATAGCCCTGAATCTGCGTGCTGTTGAATACGTAGGAGTCCACCGCAGCCGCCGACAGTCCCTGTGCGAGGCACAGATCGCGCACCTTGGCGGCGTCCGCGCCGTTGCGATAGGCGCCGCGGATATCGCACGGGTCGCCGCCGAACACCGGCTGCCCCGCAGCATTGATCGGCCCGCCGATCTGGGGCGAGGAGATGTCGCGGTTGCCGAACAACTCGCCGATGGAGGGTGCCCGCACGGCCCGCTGCACGCCGCCGCGAACGCGCAGGCCGTCATTGACCGCCCAGTCCATATCCGCCTTGTAGGCCGAGACGCCGCCGACGGTGCTGTAGTCGGCATAGCGGTAGCCCAGGTTCAGATCCATGGACTGAACGAACGGCAGATTCGACAGGACAGGCACCAGGGCCTCAACGAAGATCTCGGTCGAGTTGGTCGACCCCGTCAGGGGTTGGACGGGGTTGAAGCCTGCGACCTCCACCCCGCCGATCATTCCCCCATCCGGTAAGCCGTCGGCGCCCAGGTGAGGCACGATCGGGTTGCTCTGGGACAGGCCTGCGTCAGGACGGAAGGCAAAGGTGTCCTCTCGATACTGCGCGCCCAAAGCCACCCGCACCTCGCCCGCCGGCAGCTGGAACAGACCGCCCTGCACGGTGGCTTCGACCACGCTCTGCTCGCTCAGCGTCGCGTTCTTGCTGTTGCGGTTGATGTAGTTGATGCAGCTCTGCGACAGTTGCGTCAGACCGAAGGGATTGAACCCGCCCTCGCAGAGGCTGGCGCCGCCCGTCGGGTCGTCCAGCAGGCGCTGGACGGCCGAGCGCGAGACATTGCCGGACTGCTGGGTCTGATTATCGACCCGGCCATACTGGGCGCTGACGTCGTAGCGCCAGTCTCCGAACGGCAGGTCGCCGCGCAAGCCGGTGGTCACCTGGTAGACCGTCGTGCTGTCCTGTGCGAGGCGACCGCCGATCGCGTTGAAACGTTTGTTCAGACCGAAGGACGCCGTCGGATTCGCACGGGAATCGAGGAAGGCGCGCAGATCCCCCGAGATGAAGGGGTTGGTCGTCGGCACGCGGAAGCCGTAGGTCGGCGACGGCCCCGGCATGGGCGTCGGTGCGAGGATGATGTCTGAGCTGTACTGGGTGTAGAGCATGTTGCCATAGAGCTCGACCGAGTCCGTCAGATCGTAACGGACGGCCGAGAAGGCGTTCCAGCGCTCCAATGGGATGCTGAGCATGCCCGTGGCGCCTGTATTGTAAGCCCAGGCGACGCCGGGTTGGTGATAGGCGTCCCATTCCGGTCCGCCGGGGCTCTTGAAGTTATAGGCGCCGACATGGCTGAACAGGGAGCCGTCGGTATTGTAGCCGAACTCGCCGGTGGGCGTGACGCAGCCGTTACAACCCAGATAGCTGTTGATGAAGCTCTGGCTGGGCAGGTTGGTCGAGTCAAAGGTCGTCACGCCCAGGGGCGAGACGCTGTTACGGCCCGACACCGCCGAGAAATCGCGTGCGACGCTCATGATGGCTGAGCGGGTCGACCGTCCGACCGACAGCACGGCGTTGCCGCGACCGTCGTCCAGATTGCCGCCGACGGTGATGGTGAAGCTCTCTGTCGTGCCGTCGCCTTCTTCGGTCTGGCCGTACTGGGCGTCGATTTGCACGCCCGAGAAGCTATCGTTGAGGATGAAGTTGGCCACGCCGGCCAAGGCGTCAGAGCCATAGGTGGCGGAGGCACCGCCCGAGATGACCTCGACGTTCTTGATAAGCGCGCTCGGAATGAGGTTCACGTCGACGGAGCCGTCGGCGTTGGACGGCACGACGCGACGTCCGTTCATCAGGACGAGCGTGCGATTGCTGCCCAGGCCCCGCAGGTTCAGGTTGGCCTGGCCGCCGTTGCCGGGGTTGACCGAACCATGGCTGTTGCCCGGCACGAACTGGGGCATGTCGTTCATCAGACTTTCGACCGTGACCGACCCCGTAGCCTGCAGGTCCTCCTGGCCCACCGTGACGATCGGACTGGTCGAACTATAGTCCTTGCGCACGATCCGGGAGCCGGTGACGACGATCTCGCCGATACTGGTGGCTTCTTCGTTCTGAGCCGGGCCCTGGGCCTGAGCATAGGATGGATGGGCGGCGAAAGCCGCCACGGCTGCGACGCCGCCGACGATTGTCGAGGCGAGAAGACGCTGGCGCATGGGGTGGGACATCAAGGAAGGCACTCCAGGGGTTCGAATGTGAATGGAAGAAGCGACCAGCGCGCGCGTTCGCCGCTAGTCGTGCAATTGCGCGACACCCTCGATCTCGACGAGGAAGTCCGGCAGGGCCAGGGACTGGACCCCGATGACGGTGTTCGGCGCGGGCGTCTCCGCGCCGTAGAAGCGTTGAAGCGCGGCGACCACGACGCCCAGGCGCTCCATGTCATTGGCCACGATGTAGGTGCGCAGACGCAGGACATCGGACGGCCCAAGCCCGGAATGGCCGAGGACAGTCTTAAGATTCGAGAGCGCCATTTCGACCTGGGCTGCGAAATCCCCGGTCCCGACCACCTGGCATTCCGCGTCCCAGGCCACCTGGCCAGCGAGATGCAGCACCCTGCCATGATCCTGGACGGCGGCGTGCGAGAACCCGAAGGGGATGCTCTCGTAGAGAGTCGAAGGATTGATCTTGCTAACGGCCATCACTGAGGTCCCGACCTAGTCGACCAGTTCGAGCTGGAGCCCGAAGGGATCGAGGATGTAGAGGTTCTTCTTGCCGGCCAGAGGGCCCGCCTCGATGTCGATGACTTCAAGAGGCGTGCATCCCCGCTCGGCTAGCCAGGCGGCCGCAGCCGCCACATCGTCGACGCGGAAGGCCAGATGATGCCCTCCAAGGTCGCAGTTGCGCGGAGGCTGTCGAAGCCGGTCCGCCGGCCGGTCGTACTGGACCAGTTGGACCTTGGCGCCCCCTGTGAACGAGATCATCGCCAAGGTCAGGCGAGCGCCCTCGACGCCGACGTGGGTCGCCATCCAGTCGCGCCCATCCGTGCCCGCCGGGATCTCCGCTGCGTCGAGCGGCCCCATGCGGTACAGCTCGATCGCGCCCAGGACGCCGCAATAGAAAGCGAGCGCCTCCTCGAGGTCCGGCACGGTCCTGGACACGTGGTCGATGACGAAGGACGGCCCCCCGGCCGCCTGATGAAATCCGGTCACGCTCCCCTCCTCGCAACGTGTTCAGATATGTGATGAAGACAGTTTTGTTGCGTTCTGATGCCGCAAACAATGACAGGTTTTGCAAAAATCGTTGCGTTTTACGCAATCAACGGACGATCATGTCGCCTATGCGAACCGGCCGCGCAGGAAAGCGCGTCGTAAAGCCGGGCTGCGCGCCAGACGCCCCGACAAGAGCCCGCAACACATGTTCGCAATTGCGCCCCTGGCAGGCGCCCATGCCGCATCGCGTGGAAAGCTTGATCGCGTTCAACTGATCGCAAGCCGCGACCGCGTCCCGGATCTGATTGAGACAAACGTCCTCGCAACGGCAGATGACCGTGTCAGCCGCCATCGCGGCGGTCGCCAGCGGACCGGGATTAGCGACGGCGTCGAGGAGGCTGGAGAAGCGCAGCGCTGCCCGACGCGCGCGGCGAACGGGCTGGGCTCTACGTACCGCTTCGCCCTCGCCGATGAGTCCGGCGTCCAGCGCGACGGCCAAGCCAGCAAGCTCGCCTTCAGCGGCGGCCGCCTCGGCCCCTTTCACGCCTGTGGTCTCCCCGGCCGCGTAGGCGCCCGGCCGGGAGGTCCGCATCCAGTCGTCGTGCACGACCTTCCAGCCGCCGGGCTTCGCCGCAGTCACCTTCATTCCAGCCGCTCGGGGCAGATCTGATTGCGGCATGAAGCCGAAACATAGGGCGATGGCGTCGCTCTCAAACCGTTCGCCGCCCTCTAGCACCAGAGCCGCTGCCTCAGCCTCCCCTTCGACGCGCAACGGCCTGCGTCCGAAACGGAGGGCGACGCCGGCTCGGCGCAACCGCCAGCCGCTCGCCAAAGCCGAGATGAGCTTTGGTGCATGGGCCAGGGCCACAAACGGCCGCCGAACCACCTCAAGGACAGCCCGGGGCAGGCTCTGGCTAAACGCCACGACAGCGACGGCGCCGCCGGCCTTCGCCGCCTGCTCAGCCACAAGGAGCTGAAGGGGATGGCTGCCGGCGAAAGCCAGGCGCCGCCCCGGAACCAACTGCTGGCTCTTGATAAAGGCCTGCACCCCGCCGGCGCTCATGACTCCTGGCAGCGTCCAGCCTGTCAGCGGCGTCGCCATGTCATAGCATCCGCCCGCGATCAGGACGCGTCGGGCGGAGATCTCCTCGACACCGGCCCCGCCCGCCGCGACGATCCTCCAGCCTCCCGCCGCCTCGCGAAGTCCGAGGACCGATTTTCCGCCCTGGAAGTCCACAGTCTCAAGCGCCTCGAAAGCGGCGAGCCGCGCCTTCAGCTTGCGATAGGCGCCTCCGGCCATCCAGCCGTCGACCGCAAAGCCGCGCGGGGGTTGCCGCAGAATCTGGCCGCCCGGGCGCGCCTGCTCGTCCAGAACGACGATCCGCGCACGCCCCGCCAGGCTCAGACAGGCCGCCTGGCCGGCGGGACCGCCGCCTATGACCGCCAGATCGTAGTCGAACGCAGGCGGATCGACCTTTCCGGTCATGCGTCCGCCCCAGTCTCAACCATCATGCCTGGCCGGGCCGAAGTCACGCAGGCGCGGATGCGTCTTGCGCCGTCGTCGGCCCGGACGGTCACCAGGCATTCGCTACAGACGCCCATGTTGCAGAACAGGCCGCGCGGACGTCCGGAACGGTCCTTGCGAAAGGCGCGGGCGTCCGCCGCAAGCATAGCCGCAGCGAGCGTCTCGCCCGGATAGGCCGGGAGCTCTCGACCATCAACACTAAGAATGAAGACCTCGCCCCGCGACACGCCACCGGTTTTACGCAAGACGCGCCCCCATGAAGCTGTTGAGATGGCTGAAGCGGGCCGGAGAAAACACGGCCAGGCGGTCCTCCGGCTCATCCAGGATAATCCGGGCCAGAAGACGGGCGAAAACCGGCCCGAGGGTGAAGGCGGAGCCCCCCGCCGCCACGTAGACGCCCGGGGCCTGCGGAACCGGCCCGACGATCGGCGTCTGGTCGGCCGTCACCGCAGTGATGCCCGTCCAGCTGCGGATCAGGTTCAGGTCGGCGACCGGCGGGAAGACGCGTGTCGCCACGGCCAGATTGCCCGCCAAAGACCCGGGAAGCAGCTCAGCCGGCTGCTCCAGGTCAAACCGGCCATTCTCGTCCAGACGCATTCTCGACGGCCAGCCGCCTCCGATCAGGAGATTGCCGGCATGGGCCTGCTTCATCGAAAGGCGCTGGCCCACATGCTGGAGCAGAGGCTCCAGCATGGGTGTCGTTCGCTCGGTGACATTCATCAGGAGAGCGACGGGATAGATAGGCAGATGAAGATTGAACAGGGCCCCCACCCGTCCAGTCCAGGCGCCGGCGGCGATCAGGACCTTCCCCGCGGAAAGCACGATCTCGCTCTCGCCCTGGCGGATCGTCAGGCGATAGCCGGCCGCATCCGAGCAGACGGCCGCAACGCGGGCGCCCTGGATCAGGCGGGCTCCCGCCGCCGTGGCGCGCGCCAGGAAGGCGGGCGTCAAGGCCTTGGGGTCGGCGTGGCCTTCGCTCGAGAGATGGGCGGCCGCCACCACGGTTCGCGACAGCCCCGGCGCGAGCCGACGCGCCTCCTCGCCGTCGACAAGGCGCGTGTCGAGCCCTCCGCGGGTTTCGCGCTCAACCTTGCGTTCCAGCGTGCGGACCTCTTCCGCCGTTTCGGCGACCATGAGGCCGCCCTTCATATTGATATGGACCTCCGGCCCGAGCTCCGCCTCTAGGCTCCGCCATTCTTCGACGGCCAGGCGGTTTAGGCTCAGGACTTGAGCGGCCTGTTCGGCCAGGGCGTCCCCGTTCTCGAGGAACCGCCTCTCAAGCTGGAAATGCAGGGAGCCGGCGTTGGCGCCGGACGCCCCCCTGTTGGGATGTCCGGCCTCCACGATCGCGACGGACGCACCGCCCTGGACGAGTCTGCACGCCGCAGCGGCGCCGACGAGTCCGCCGCCGATGACCACGACGTCGAACCGCTCCATCGGTCAGACGCGTCCGAGCGACGCCAGCGTCTCGCGGATCTGCTCCAGATCGTTCTCACGCACGTCCAGCAGCGGGCGCCGGACATGGCCTCCAGGCAGCCCCTGAAGATTGAGGGCCGCCTTCAGGATGGCGGGCCCCGATCCGAAACGACCGACCAATTCCGTCGTGTACCAAGCGTCCATGATGACCCGATCCTGGCGACCGCACGCGCGCGCGGCCTCGAAATCCCCGGCCCAGACGTGATTGTAGAAATCCGGCTGCGTCCGCCCCAATACGCCGCCGGCGCCCATGGTGCCGTCGCCGCCACCGCCCTTTAGCAAGGCCAGGCCGCCGTCGTCCATGCTATGACCAAAGACGCGAACCTGCTCACAGAGGCCGAAATAGGTCTGGACGAAGCGCCCGAGGTCGCCTGTCGATTGCTTGATGGCGACGATGTTATCGATATCCGCCAGGCGACGCAGCAGGTCGAGACTCATGTCCAACCCCGTGCCCGGGGGCCAGTTGTAGACGCAGATCGGTAGCGGCGATCCGTCGGACACCGTCTGATAAAAGCTCACGATCTCTTCGGCGGAGGGCCGGATATAGGGGGGCGGCGTCACCAACACGCCCTCGAAGCCGCTCGCAGCGGCCGTCGCGGCGAAATCCAGAACCTCGTGCGCCGTAAAGGCGGTGCATCCCGCAATCAGGGAGACCTTGCCCCTCATCTGCGCGCCGACGGCGGTAATGAGGGTCTTGCGCTCCTGCGGCGCCAGACTTGTCCACTCCCCGGTCGTTCCCGCCACCACCAGGCCGTGCATGCCTTCTGCGTGCAACCATTCCAAAAGGCGACCCAGGCCGCGCAGGTCAAGAGCCCCTTCGGCGGTGAAGGGTGTCGTGATCGCAGGGATGTAGCCGCGCCAGCCGACGCGCGTTCTCTTGGCAGTCACAAACACCTCTAGATCATTACAGTGCGACAGAGCCGCACTGTCTCGGGCATTTCCCTACTCGTCACAATACGGGACGAACGCTCTAAATCATTGCGTTTCCCGCAACGAAGATTAGCGTAGCGGCGGGAGGAGATGATGATGCAGGGAAACGCGCTCTACTATTTTTACGAGACGGCCCGGCTTGGCTCGATGCGGCTGGCCAGCGACAATATAGGGGTCGCAGTCTCATCCATCAGCCGTCAGATCGCGCAGCTTGAACGCGACATGGGCGTGGCCCTGATCGAACGCGGTCGACGCTCCATCCGGATGACCGAGGCCGGTCGCCTAGCTTACGACTATCACCAGAGCTGCGTCGCCAACGAAGAAGCCTTCATGAACAGGCTGCACGAGCACAGGCAGATGAAGGCGGGCAAGGTCAGCATCGCGGTGGGCGAAGGCTTTCTCGGCGGCTTCTTCTCCAGCGTGCTCGAGGAATTCCAGAGCCAACACCCCGGCATCGCCGCCTCTGTCTCCGTTCAATCGACGGCCGAGATCGTCCGGTCCGTTCTCGACGACAACGCCCACTTCGGCCTGATCTTCAACGACTGCACCGAGCCGAAGATTCGTGTCCGCGCTGTCGCCGCCCAGCCGCTGATGGTGATCTGTTCTCCGGATCATCCGGCCGCCGGCATGCAGAGCATCTCCCTGCGCGAACTCAGCGCCTTTGACCTCTGCCTTCCCGACATCGGCCTGAGGATCCGCCAGATCCTGCGGGAGGCGGAACGCCGCGAACAGGTCTGGCTAGAGCCCGCCCTGACCACGACCTCCCTCTATGTCATGCGGGAAGCGGCGCGCGCGGGCCGCATGGTCACTGTCCTGCCCCGCATCGCCGTGGCGAGCGAACTGGACGACGGATCGCTGGTGGGCCGTCCGGTGAGCGAGGCCCATCTTGAACACACGACGATCAGCCTGATCCACAGGCTCGGACGCCAGCTGGACGGCGCTCCCGCCCGCCTCCTCGCCGCCTTCGAAACCCGCATCAGGGGATGGAATGAAACCGGATCGAAACGCGGCTGAGGACGACGGCGGCTAGGTCGCCGCCGCCTCCGCCTGACCTGCCGGCCGCCCCCAGGTCGTCAACAGGATCACCATAACCGCCACCAGGGCGTTCACACCCATGGCGACAAGGCCCTTGTCCCACTCGGGGAGCAGCATGTTCCAGAGAGATTGAGCCGCTGGAAGCAGCAGAGCGACGTAGCCTGCCCCAATTCCCGCCGCCACGCCGACGGCGTTCGCCTTGGGCCAGAGGAAGGCGAGGAAAACGCCGGGGGCCAGCATGCCGATGGCGGCATAGGCGCCCAGGCCGATTTCCACCAGTGACGACGTCGCCCCGATCGTCAACCAGACGGCGACCGCTGCGAACCCCACCATCGACAACCGCGAAATCAGCAGACTGGCCTTGTCGCTCAACCCCGGCCGGAGAGGCATGACCACGTTTCGACTGAAGATCGACCCTGCCGTCAGCAGAAGGACCGATCCCGGGACCAGCGCCAGGAGGCAGGCGGTGCCGGCCAGAAGGCCGATCATCCAGGCCGGATAGGAGTCCGAGACGAACTGCAGGAGGGCGGCGTTGATATCGCCGCCAGGCGGCGAGACGCCGGCCAGCAGGGCGGCGAAGCCCAGCAGGATGATGAAGAAGAAGGACAAGGAATAGATCGGCTGCAGCACGGCGTTCCGGCGAATGGCCTTGCGGCTGCCTGCGGCGTAGCAGAGCTGGAACATGTGCGGAAAGATCCAGGTGCCCAGGGCGACGTTCAGAGCTGCGGTCATCATCCAGGTCACTGTCAGGCCCGCCTCTGGAACCAGGCCCGGAAAGACTCCGATGCCCGGGTGTTGTTCCTGAACCCGGGCGAAGACATCAAGTATGGAGGTCGCCCCGACCTTGCCCGCCACCGTGGCGCTTAGACCGATGACCAGGGCGATCATCAGCACGTCCTTGACGCCGGCGGCGAAGGCGGCCGACCTCAGGCCCGCGACATAGACGAAGGCCAGCATGATGCCGGCGGCGATGAGGGCCGCGGCCGTGATCGAGATGTCCGTCCCGAGCGTCAGACGCAGGATGAGACTCAGGGCGGTGATCTGGATCTGCACATAGACGACGATGGCGGCGATGCCGGCCAGACCGACCAAGCAGCCGAGCCAGGTGGCCTTGTACCGCGCGGCGAAGAAGTCCGCCTGGGTGATGAAGCCGCCCTGGCGGCCCGCCTGCCAGATGCGCGGCATCAGCCAGTAGCCCAGGGTCGCCGCCAGGGACACGGAGGTGAAGGCCAGATAGGCCGGGGCTCCATAGGCCCAGGCATAGCCGGATATGCCGAGAACGGCGAAGGTGGTGTAGATTTCTCCGGCGTTGAGGAACCAGAAAATCAGGGTGCCGAACCGCCGCCCGCCGACCGCCCATTCCGTCACCGTCTTGGCCTGGGACTTCTGGTGGCCGTAGAGCATGGCGCCGATCATGGTCGCCAGGACGATGCCGAGGGTGAGGATCAGGATCATGCCTCCTCCTCCCCGCGAAGATCGTCCGACATTCCGCTCGCCGCCTCAATGCGTTCATCGCGCCAGAAGACGAAGCCGATCACGGCGGTCGCCACCAGAATGCCCCCCATCTGCCAGACCATCGGCAGGGGCAGGGAGAAGACCCTGATCGAGGCGGTGTTGATCAGGGGCGTGAGGCCGATCTGCCAGATGAAGGGGACGACCAACAGCCAGCGATGAATGTATCGCCGGTTGGCCGCCAGGAAAGAGTCATACGCTGTCATGGTCAGGCTTTCCGGAACCGGCTCAAAGCACCTGGCCCGAAAGGCCGTGGTCGTCGCGCACGACCGCGCCGCCTTTCATGACGAGGCTCAGGGACCGCAGGGTGGTGATGTCCTTGGTCGGGTCGCCGTCCAGGATAACGATGTCGGCGAACTTGCCGACCGCAATGCTGCCGATGTCGGCTTCGCGCCGCATCATCCGCGCAGGCTGGATCGTGGCCGCCTGAAGTGCCTGCAAGGGCGTCATGCCAGCGTCGACATAGAGTTCGGCCTCGCGGACCGTGGCCGTCGTGCCCTCATTGTCCTCAAAGGGAAACTGGTCGGTGCCCAGGGCGATAGGCACGCCCAGGCGTATCGCCTGCTGGAGAACAGCCCAGTGATCCCTGCCGACGCTCTCGACACGCGCCAGATACCAGTCGGGCGAACCGATGCGCTGGTAGAAGGCGCGGGCGCCGGGCTGGCTGACGACGATGGTCGGGATCAGCCAGGCCTCGTCTCTCGCCATGCGCCGCAGCACCGGCTCCGTCAGGTGATAGCCGTGTTCGAAGGCGTCGATGCCGTACTCCAGCGCCTGCATGGCCGCCTCGGGCGACCCGTTGTGGGCGGTGACGCGGACGCCGTTGCGGTGCGCGACGTCGATCAGGACCGACAATTCTTCATTCGTCATCGGCGCAGCGGCGATGTCGCCATGCGTATCGGAGATCCCCCCCGAGATCGCGATCTTGATCCAGGACGCGCCCTGTTTGATCTGCTCGCGCGCGGCGCGGGCGAAGGCGTAGGGTCCGTCCACCTCCCGGAACCCGTGGCCTCCCGTCGGCACGATCAGTTCACCGGCTGTCTCAATCCGCGGGCCGGTCGCTTCGCCGCGCTGGATGGCGCGCTTCAGGGCGAAGTCATTGCCGTGAAGTTCGGACACCAGTCGAACGCTGGTGACGCCGGCGCGCAGGGAGCGCTCCGCATTGTGCGCCATGCGCAAGACCTGCTGGGCGTCGGTCTCGTTCTGAAGTTCGGCGCCCGCGGCCCCCGGCAGCTTCAGGCCGAAATGGACATGCATGTTCATCAGTCCTGGCGCCAGCCAGCGGCCCTGGGCGGAGATGATGCGGGCGCCGACGGGAGGCTTGACCTCCTGGCTGCTGCCGATCTGGACGATGCGCTCGCCTTCGACAACGACAACGGCGTCATGAATGATGCGGCCATCCTCCACGGAAACGACCGACCCTCCGACCAGGGCCGTGACATAGCCCTCGGGCTGGGCCTGGGCGGAGGCGGCCGGTGCGCCGAAGAGCGCCGCCATGGCGACGGAAACGACCGCGAGCGAAGGCGCAATACGTGGAAGCCTGATCGAATACATTTGAAATCCCCTCTTTTCCGGCGCGCCGGACCCTCGCAGTTTCAGAAACTGCGAGGGTCGTGACAATGCGGCCGGCTGATACAGTCTGTTGCGCTCATGGCAACAAAGATAAGAAATTCACCCTTTTAGGCGCAATCAGCCACGCCTGCGCAGGTCGTCAAAGCTCGGACGATCACGTTGGATTCGATCCGTCGATCGCAGATACCAGCCAGCGCCGTGCATGCGCGCCATCAGCCCCATGGCGGGGGCGTCCACGTGGAGGCGCTCCGGATCGATGAACCGATCATCCACATGCATGGCCATCACCTGCCCCACCACTATGGTTGACGCCGGGGCAAAGTCGAGCGTCTCAACCACGCGACATTCCATGTTCACCGGCGCGGTCGCGATCCGCGGCGGCTTGACCATTGTCGAAGGCCGGGTTTCGACGTCCGCAGCGGCCAGTTCGTCAAATCCACTGGGCGCTTCGGCGCAGGTCCAGTTCATGGCGTCGAGATCGGACTCGGTCACCAGGTTGACGACAAACTCCCGGGTCGAAATGATGTTCTCGCAAGTGTCCTTCCGGCTGCCGTCGGGCTTGCGCATCAGGCCCAGGACGACCAGGGGCGGATCAGCCGCCATCATGTTGAAGAAACTGTAGGGCGCGGCGTTGCGCGCACCGGTCAGCGACAGTGTCGTCACCCAGGCGATGGGCCTCGGGGTGATGGACGAGGCCAGCAGCTTATAGCGCGCGGCTGCGTCAAGCCGCGACAGGTCAAACAGCATGGTCGTCGTCCGACCCGAGGCGGCGCACCGGACGCTGCGGCGCGGTATTGACGCTGAGTTGGAAGATGTCCGGGCGGGCGTAGTGGCCGGCGACGTCGAAATCATACTTAGCGCGCGCGATTTCCGAGAGGTCGATGTCGGCGTAGAGAATGGTTTCGCCAGAATAGTCGGGGCCCGCCAGAACCTCGCCCAAGGGGGCGACGATCATGCTCCCCCCGCGCATGAGCACGGTTTCGGGGGCGTGGCCGAGGGCGCAGTCGTAGTCCTCCGGATAGGCGTCGCGCCGGATGTGCTGACAGGCGGAAAGAACGAAGCAGCGGCCTTCCAGCGCGATATGACGCATGCTGGCGGCCCAACCGTCGCGATCGTCAGCCGTCGGTGCGCAATAGAGACCGACCCCCTGGTCATACATGGCCATGCGCAGCATGGGCATGTAGTTCTCCCAGCAGATCACCGCACCGATACGGCCCAACGAGGTCTCAATGACGGGCATGGTGGAGCCGTCGCCGAAGCCCCAGATCAATCGCTCGCTCCCTGTCGGCATCAGCTTGCGATGCTTGGCGATCAGGCCGTGCTCGCCATCGAAGAAGAGCACGGTGCAATAGAGCGTGGCGCCGCCGCGTTCGATGACGCCCATGACCACGAACGCCCCGGTCTCGGCCGCCGCTTCCGCCAGGATCGTCGTCTCGGGTCCGTCGAGGTCAATCGCGCCCTCGAAATAGCGTCGATAGTCCTCGCGCCCCGAAGGCTTGCGCATGCCGACCGGCGCGCCGAAGGCGGCGCCTTTCGGATAGCCGCCCAGAAAGGCTTCGGGAAAGACGATCAGGCGCGCGCCTTCTGCGGCGGCCTGGCGGATTAGCCCGGCCGCCTTCGCCGCAGACGCGCGCGAATCCTCGGGACATGAGGCCGCCTGCACCACCGCCGCCTTGTAGGACTGAGACACGACGACCCTCCCCTTCATCATCCGCAATCCAAGCAAGTTAGTTGCATTTGACACTAATTGGAAGATATTTTAGGTCTATAATATTAGCGCAGGAGAGGGTCATGACGGGTCGCTACGATCAGTACCGCGAAGATGTCGTCGGCCGCGCCAACGTGGCTGATACGCCCGAGCTGACGGACTATTATCGTCGATTGGCGGCGCTCGGCGCGGGCGCCCTCTGGACGGTCGCCAACAAGATCGAACCCTGGGAGCCGGTCTCGACCTCCATCCCCATGATCTGGCGGTACGGGGATATGCGCGCGCACGTCCTGAAGGCGCTCGATCTGGTGACGCCCGAAGAAGCTGGGCGACGCGTCGTCTATCTCGAGAACAAGGGCCGGGCCGATGTGGTCGCGGCTGTGGGATGGCTCTATTCCGGCCTCCAGGTGATGAAGCCTGGCGAATGCGCCTCCAGCCACCGGCATAGCGCCTCAGCCCTGCGTTTCATCATGGAGGGACGCGGCGCCTTCACCAATGTGGACGGCCACAAGATGACGCTCGGCCCCAACGACTTCGTCCTGACGCCCAACGGGACCTGGCACGAGCACGGCGTGGCCGAGGACGGCGAGATCTGCATCTGGCAGGACGGCCTCGACATCCCGATGATGAACGCTCTTGAAGCCAACTTCTACGAGGTGCATCCCGAGTTGAATCAGGCGGTGTCCTTCGCCGTCGACGACAGCACGGCGACCTGGGCTGGCGCCGCGCTCCGCCCGGCCTCCACGCCCTGGACCAAACCTTATTCCCCTCTGCTGAAATACGAATGGGGACCGACCTACGAAGCCCTGTTGCGCTACGCCGCAGTATCGGACGGAAGCCCCTACGACGGCGTCCATATGGATTACGTCAATCCTGCTACGGGCGGCCCTGTCATGCGGACCATCGGCGCCTCGATGCAGATGCTGCGTCCCGGCGAACGCACGAAGGCCCATCGCCAGACCGGGAGCTTCGTTTACCAATGCGCCAAGGGCGCGGGCTATTCCATCATAAACGGGCGTCGCTTCGACTGGCGCGAAAGGGACATCTTCGTCGTCCCCGCCTGGATGTACCACGAGCACGCCAATGCCTCGGACCGCGAGGACGCCTGCCTGTTCGCCTTCCACGACCTGCCCGTCATGCGCGCGCTCGGCCTCTATCGCGAAGAGGGCCTTGCCGAGAACGGCGGCCACCAACCCATCCTCCCCTAGCAAGGACAAATTCCATGCGTCTTGTAACCTACCGCGCCAGCGTCGAGGCTTCGGCCCGGCTGGGCGCCCTTCACGATGACCTGGTCATCGACCTGCAGAAGCTTGGAGCGGCTAACGGCGTCTCCCTGCCCTCGACCATGCTCGAGTTTATCGATCTGGGGCCCCAGGCCGTGCCTGCGGCGACCGCCCTGATCGACCAGGCCAAGGGCCTGTATCCGATGGGCGTCGCGACGCCCTTGTCCAATGTCAGATTGCTCGCCCCGATCCCGCGGCCGCGAAAGAACATCTTCGGCATCGGGTTGAACTACACCGAGCATGTCGCTGAATCGGCCCGGTCGCTGGACACCTCGCCTGATCTGCCGCGCGAGCCCGTGATCTTCTCCAAGCCGCCGACGAGCGTGGTCGGCCCGGGCGACCCCATCGTCCACAATGCGGCCATAACCCAGCAACTGGACTGGGAGGTCGAGGTGGCCGCCGTGATCGGCACGACCGCAAAGAGCGTAAGCCGTGAAGACGCCTTGAACCACGTGTTCGGTTACACCGTCCTGATCGACGTCAGCGCGCGCGACTGCCGTCGCGCCGGCCAGTGGATCTACTCAAAGGGCCAGGACAGCTTCGCTCCCATGGGACCCTGCATCGTCACGGCCGACGAAATCCCCGATCCGCAGACCCTGGACCTCAGCCTGTCGCTCAACGGCGTTCAGAAGCAGAGCAGCAACACGGCCTACATGCTTTTCAAGATTGACGAACTGATCGCCGACATCAGCAAGGGCATCACCCTGGAACCCGGCGACATCATCGCCACCGGGACGCCGGCAGGCGTGGGAGCCGGGCTTGCCCCCCAGGAATGGATGTGGCCGGGCGACACCGTCGAAGCCGAAGTGGTCGGCATCGGCAAGCTCCGCCACCCGGTCGTCGCCGCCTGACCGCAGGAAGCCCGCGCCTGGCGTTGCAGGGGCGGGCTTCTCAATGCGGCGTCGGTCGCATGCTCAGTGCGCCGACAGCCTTTCCCGGATATCCTCCGGCCAGGGCGTAGAGCGCCCTTCGGCCAGAACCATGCAGACCAGCACGCCTTCCGCCGTCATGCGCACCTCCTCGCCGCACCTGACCGTATAGGCCACGACGCAGCTGGATCGCCCCAGCGAGGCGACCTCGATGGCGATGTCCAGATCCTCGCCCAGGCGGCTGGGGGCGGCGAACCGGCTGTCGAGACTGACAGTCGGCACGCCCAGACCCCGCCTCAGGTGCAGTTCAGCGAAATCAACGCCCAGGCCCTCGGCGAACCAGTCCTCCACAGCGGCGTTGAGCATCTCGAAATAGCGGGGATAGAAGACGATGCCCGCCGCATCCACGTGGGCGAAACGCACCTTGGTCCGCGCGACGTAACTCATGGCTAAAGGTTCTCTCCGATCGACGCCTTGACCTTGGCGAGGAGACCATGGAGCCGCTCCAGATCCTCCTCCGCCACATCGGCCAGGGCTTGGCCTATCCATTCATGGTGGGCCCTCGCCAGCTCAACGAACTGGGCCTGGCCCGCCAGGCTCAAGACGACGATGGACGTGCGACGGTCCTCCGGGTCAGGACTCACCTCGACCAGCCCGGCCTCCTGCAACTGACGCACGATCGCCGTGACGTTGCCGTTGGAAACCAGCAGGGCGCGCGAGAGCTGTCCCATGGTGCGTCCTTCGGGATGACGGTCGAGCGCCGCCATCACGTCGAAGCGCGGCAGGGTCGTGTCGTACTGCTCCGCAAAGTTACGCCGCAGGGCCTTCTCTATCGTCATGGTGCAGCTCAGCATCCGCAGCCAGGCCCGGACATCGATAGGCCCCGCGCCCCCCTCGTGTTTCTCGCGCATGCTACGCAGCTCCCTAGGCCATGCCGTCCGGCCCGGATCAGGCTCGGGCGCCATCTGCGACGCTTCGTGACTGGCGCGCAAGCTGGTCGAAGCCGGCCCGATAGCTTGACGGAGTCTCGGCGCCCTGCAGCCCCGCGGCGGCGGCGGCCCTCAACGTCCATGCCGGATCGAGCAGATGGGGTCGCCCCAGGGCCACCAAGTCCGCGCGACCGGCGGCCAGGATCGAGTTGGCCTGGTCCGCCTCGGTAATCGCGCCGACCGCCATGGTGCGCACGCCGGCCTCGTTGCGGATCCGGTCCGACAGGGGCGTCTGGAACATGCGCCCGGTGACGGGGCGGGCGTCCGGATGGGTTTCACCGGACGACACGTCGATCAGGTCCGCACCAGCGACGGTCATCCGTCTTGCGATCTCTACCGCTTCGTCCGCCGCCAGCCCCGCCTGGCCCACCCAATCCTCTGCGGAAATGCGCACCAGCAAAGGCTTTTCCTTCGGCCAGGCGAGACGGACCGCTGCGACCACTGCCAGGGGAAAGCGCATCCGTGCGCTCAGGTCGCCACCATAGGCGTCCGTGCGCCGGTTCATCACGGGGGTTATGAAGCTCGACAGCAGGGCGCCGTGCCCCGCCTGGATTTCCACGGCGTCGAAGCCCGCGGCCTCCGCGCGATGCGTCGCAGACACAAAGGCCTCGATCATGGCGGCCATGGCGGCCTCATCAAGGGCTGACGGGACTGGCCCGCCGTCACGCCAGGCTTGACCGGAGGCCGCGACCAGAGGCCACGGCAGGTCCAGCGGCGTCGTCGCCGGACGACCGTCCTGCGGCGCCTTGCACGCGCCGCGCGGCCCTGCATGACCAATCTGGGCGCAGGTGAGCGTCTCGCCCCCCTGATGGACCAACGCGTTGATCCGCGCCCAGGTCTCGATCTGATCGTCGCGATAGAGGCCGGCACAACCCGGCGTCGTTCGGCCTTCGGGCGTCACCGCCAGCATTTCCGTGAGGAGCAAACCTGCGCCGCCCAGGCCTCGCGCGCCGTAATGCGCCAGGTGGAAGTCTGTGGCGCGGCCATCCTGATCGGCTTGATAGGTTTGCATCGGCGCGACGGCGATCCGGTTGGAGAGACACGCGCCGCGCAGTTGCAAGGGCGTGAACATGGGCGGCGGCGCGCCTTCGAGGCCAGCCGCCGCCGCGAACCAGGTCTCGACCTTCGTGAGCCAACCCCTGTCCCGCACACGCAGATTTTCATGGCTCACCCTCTGGCTGCGCGTCAGCAGGGCGTAAGCGAACTGCTCCGGCGGAAAGCCGACATAGCGGTCGATGTTTTCGAACCATTCGGTCGAGTTGCGGGCGCTGTTCTGGATCTTCAACACCTCCACCTGACGTTCGTCGCGATAATCGTTCAGGGCCCTGGCCAACGCAGGACGCGCTTCCAGACCTGGCCGGTCCAGCACCTCAGCGAGCTTAATCGCATCCTCAAGCGCCAGCTTCGTGCCGGAGCCGATGGAGAAATGCGCCGTATGGGCCGCATCCCCCAGCAGCACGACATTGTCGAACGACCATCGGCCGCACAGCACCCTGCGGAAATGGATCCAGGCGGCTGACCCACGCAAGTGGGCCGCGTTGCTCAGCAGAGGCTTGCCGTCCAGATGACGCGCGAAGATTTGCTGGCAGGCCTCCAGCCCCTCATCCTGGCTCATCCGGTCGAACCCGAGCCCCGCCCAGGTTTCCGGCGAACACTCGACGATGAAGGTCGAGTGGGTTTCGTCAAACTGATAGGCGTGTGCCCAGATCCAGCCCGCGACGGTCTTTTCGAAAATGAAGGCGAAGGCGTCGAACCGCTTCTCGGTGCCGAGCCACATGAAACGGTTCCGGCGCGTCTGGATGTCGACGTCGAACCGGTCAGCGTAACGCGTGCGAATACGGCTATTGACCCCGTCGGCGGCTACGATGAGATCGAAATCGGCGTAGACGGACAGGTCGTCGCCGAACTCGGTCTCGAAATGCATGACGACGCCCAGCTCGGCCGCCCTCGCCTGCAGAATCTGCAACAGGCGCTTGCGCCCGATCCCGATAAAGCCATGGCCGGAGGACGTCTCTGTCCGACCGTCGACCGTGACCTCGATGTCGTCCCAGTGCGCGAAACTGTCCGTGATGCGACCGGCGCTGACCGCATCATTGGCCATCAGGTTGGTCAGTGTCTGGTCCGAGAACACGACGCCCCAGCCAAACGTGTCGCCGCTTCGATTGCGTTCGAAGACATGAATTTCGTGGTCCGGATCCCGGAGCTTCATGGATATGGCGAAATAGATGCCGGCAGGGCCGCCGCCGAGACACGCAACACGCATGGAAGGCCTCCTTATTATTTTAGGTCTAAAATATATGGAGACGACAGGTCAAGCGGTTGATGGCGACCGCGCCGGGCGGCGCCCTTGAACGACGAAGCGCCCTACTCCGTCATCGCCTCAAGGTTATCATTGAGCCGGCCAAGCAGCGTCAACAGACGCTCGAAATCACGCTCCGGAAATCCCGAGAGGGCCTGGCGATAGACCGGCGCCATTAGAACCCGCGCCTCGGCCAGGCGCTCGCGCCCCGCCGTCGTCAGGTTGACGTCGATGACCCGCGCGTCGATGGCGCTCGGCGCGCGTTCGACTAGGCCGGCGTTCACCATGCGCTCGACAATCCGCATCATCGTGGAGAGGTTGACGACCCCAGCGCGCGATATCTGGCCGATTGAACGGGGCGCGCGCTCTCCCAGAATCATCAGCACCCGCCAGGTCGGGATGTCGATATCGATCTTCCGAAGCTCGCGCTCGATGATCAGGTTATAGCGACTGAGCACCCTGTTCACCTGGTAGAAGGGGTAGGTCTCAAGACGAAAAGCCTCGGAGCCGGGATCGCCCATAAGGCGCAACTGCTCAGCCATGACGTGCCTTCCATTGATGCAGACCGAGGTCCCGCTCCATGCCCGAGATCAAGAAATTAGTTGCAGATGCAAGTTTGTTGAGCAAGATTTGATCCTGAGGGAACTTAGGGGAGGACGAATGTCCGTATCTGCACAAGCCCTGTCGCAAATCGCGACAGGCATCGCCAGCGGTGATGTGAGGGTCGTTGATCTGACCCAAACCCTTTCCGAAGACACGCCGACCCTGGTGCTGCCGCCCGCTTTTGGCCAGTGCGCGGCGTTCACGCGGGAGGAAATCTCGCGATACGACGAGCGGGGCGTGGCCTGGTACTGGAGCAACTTCACCGTCGGCGAACACACCGGCACCCACTTCGATGCTCCTGCGCACTGGGTCACAGGCAAGGATCGGCCGGACGGCACCGTGGACACGGTGCCGCCCTCAGACCTTATCGCCCCGGCCGTGGTCATCGACTGCTCGGCGGAGTCCGCCGAGAACCCGGACTTCCTGATGGAGCCCGCCCATATCGAGGCCTGGGAAGCCGTCCATGGACGGATTCCCCCACGGTGCTGGGTTCTGCTCCGCACCGACTGGTCCAAGCGCCCTCCCGAGGCCTACGTCAATCGCCGCGAAGACGGGGCCCATACGCCCGGGCCTTCGGCCGCCGCCGTGCGCCTGCTGGTGGAAGAACGCGACGCCCTGGGTCTCGGCGTCGAGACCATCGGCACGGACGCCGGCCAAGCGCACCTCATGGACCCGCCCTATCCCGCCCACAGCCTGTTCCACGGGGCGGGTCGCTACGGCCTGCAGTGCCTTCAGAACCTGGATGCTCTGCCGCCGACGGGGGCTGTCGTGGTCGCCCCGCCGCTCAAGATCCGGGACGGTTCCGGCAGTCCATTGCGCGTCCTGGCCCTGGTCGCCGACTGACCGACATGGCCGAACGCTCCTTCAAATCCGAAGTTCTCAAACTGACAGCCGGAGACGGCGATGTCTTCCACGGCGAGGGGATTCTCGCCGTGACCAAGGCCCTGCTTCAGTCCGGCGTCGCCTATGTCGGCGGCTACCAGGGCTCGCCGATCAGCCATTTGATGGATGTGTTCGCGGATGCGAACGACTTGCTGGCAAGCCTGGACGTTCATTTCGAAGCCAGCGCTTCGGAAGCCACGGCGGCGGCCATGCTCGCCGCCTCCGTCAACTACCCCTTGCGCGGGGCCGTGGCGTGGAAATCCGTGGTGGGCACCAATGTGGCCTCCGACGCCCTCTCAAACGTCGCGTCCGGCGGCGTCACGGGCGGCGCCCTGATCATCGTCGGCGAGGACTACGGCGAAGGCTCCTCGATCATGCAGGAGCGCACGCACGCCTTCGCCATGAAGTCGCAGATGTGGTTGCTCGATCCGCGCCCCAACCTCACCAGCATCGTGGATATGGTGGAAAAGGGCTTCGAACTGTCCGAGGCGTCCAATACGCCCGTCATGCTCGAGTTGCGCGTCCGTTCCTGCCACATGACCGGCAGCTTCATCGCCCGCGACAACAAGCGCCCGCCCCTGACAGTGGCCCAGGCGGCCTCGTCCCCCGTCCGAGATGTCGAGCGGATCGTCCTGCCGCCGGCCAACTTCCTCCACGAGGTGGAGAAGGTCGAGAAACGCTGGCCGGCGGGTATCGCCTTTGTGCGCGACCATGCGCTCAATGAGGTCTTTGGCCCGCCTGACGACGAGATCGGGCTGATCGTCCAAGGCGGGCTCTACAACAACCTGAACCGGGCGCTGGAGCTCCTGGGCCTTTCCGACGCATTCGGACAGAGCGCCCTGCCGATCTACTGCCTCAACGTCACCTATCCTCTCATACCGGACGAAGTGACCGAGTTCTGCCGCGGCAAGAAGGCCGTCCTGGTCATCGAGGAAGGCCAGCCCGAATTCATCGAGCACGAACTGAACACCCTGGTCCGGCGGGCCGGCCTTGAAACCCAGATCGTCGGCAAGGGCCCGCTACCGCGCGCCGGCGAGTACGCCGCCCACGTCATCAGAAAAGGCCTCGAGGCCTTTCTCCACGAGTGGACCCCGGCGCGTCTTCGGGCGCATTCGCCGGCCCCGTCTTCGCCAGCAGAGGCCTCCGCGGCCGCGAGCCTGGCCGCCGAAGTCCCGCCGCGGCCCGCAGGTTTCTGCACCGGCTGCCCCGAGCGTCCCATCTTCACGGCAATGAAGATGGTGGAACGCGAACTCGGCCCTTCGCATGTCTCGGCGGACATCGGCTGCCATCTGTTCTCGATCCTGCCGCCCTTCAACATAGGCAACACGACCATGGGCTACGGCCTGGGAGCAGCCGGGGCCTCGGCCTTCAAGCCCAAGGACAGGCGCGCCATCGCGATCATGGGCGATGGCGGCTTTTGGCATAACGGGCTGACGTCCGGCGTCGGCAACGCGGTGTTCAACAAGAACGACACCGTCACGCTCGTGGTCGACAACGGCTATTCGGCGGCGACCGGCGGCCAGGACATCCTGTCTTCACGCGCGGACAGCCGCACGCGCAGCACCCGGAATCCGATCGAAAAGGCCGCCCGCGGCGTCGGCGTGGAATGGGTGCGCTCCATTGACCGCACCTACGACCTGAAGCGGATGAAGGGCGCGCTCCGGGAGGCCCTGACCACCCCTGAAAAGGGGCCCAAGGTCATCATCGCCCAGTCGGAATGCATGCTTAACAAGCAGCGACGCGAGAAACCCCTGCTGCGAAAGGCGGCCCAGGCGGGCCGCCGCGTGTCCCAGGATCGCTTCGGCGTGGACCCCGACACCTGCACCGGCGATCACAGCTGCATCCGGCTGTCGGGCTGCCCGTCCCTATCGATCAAGCCCAACCCGGATCCACTACGAAGAGACCCGGTGGCGCACGTCGACAACAGCTGCGTCGGTTGCGGCCTGTGCGGAGAAGTGAGCCACGCCGCCATCCTGTGCCCCAGCTTCTACCGCGCCCGCGTGGTGACAAACCCGAGGCCTTGGGAGCGTTTCATCAACCGACTGCGCCAGCAGATCATCTCAGCCCTGCAACGCAGCGCCGAACGCCGCCTGGCCGCACGAGCTTTCTAATCCATCATGACACAGCAAAGAGATCGCCTCTGCATCGCCATCCTGGCGCTGGGGGGACAGGGCGGAGGCGTGCTGGCCGAATGGATCCAGACCGTGGCCCGCAGTCAGGGCCGGCTCGCCCAAGGCACTTCAGTTCCCGGGGTGGCTCAGCGCACGGGATCCACCGTCTATTATGTCGAACTGGCCCCCATGCCGGCCGAAGGACCCGCCCCTGTCTTGGCCCAGATGCCTACGCCCGGCGACGTGGACGTGGTGATCGCCTCTGAGCTGATGGAGGTGGGACGAGCCATGGTCCGGGGTTTCGTGACCCAGGATCGTACCGTGCTGATCGGCTCCACTCATCGCATCTACGCCATCTCCGAAAAGTCGGCGATGAGCGACGGCCGGGCTGACAGCGGCAAGATCCTTGAAGCGGCGGCTCGGAGGGCTCAGCGATTCGTCGGCTTTGACATGGAGGCCGCCTCCGTCCGGTCCGGCAGCGTCATCAGTTCGATCATGTTCGGCGCCCTCGCCGGCAGCGGGGCCCTGCCCTTCCCGCGCAAGGCCTACGAGGACGCCATTCGCGCCAGCGGAGTCGCCGTCGACAGCAATCTGGCGGGCTTCGCCTCGGGCTTTGAGGCGGCCCGCAAGCCGGTCGCCGTACCCGAGGAACCTGTCGCCCCGCAACCCGAGCCGACGACGCCATACGGTCATACCCTCAAGGCCCGTATCCGCGCCCGGCTCCCGAACATTGCGCACAGGAATGCTCTCTTCGGCGTCCAACGCCTCATGGACTACCAGGACCGCGCCTATGCTGCGCTCTATCTCGAGCGACTGGAACGCGTCGCCGCCCAAGACAGTGCTCCCCACATCCTGACGACAGAGGTCGCGGCCATGCTGGCGTTGTGGATGGCGTATGACGACACCATACGCGTAGCTGACCTGAAGACACGGGCGACCCGATCCTCGCGCGTGCGCAACGAGGTGCGCGTTAAGACCGATCAACTCCTGAGCGTCACGGAGTTCATGCATCCGCGCCTTCAGGAGATATGCGAGACCTTGCCCGCGCCGCTCGGCCGACGCCTCCTGCGCAGCAAGGTCGCCCAGCGCATGCTCGCTCCCCTCTTCTCTCGCGGCCGCCATGTAGAAACGACCAAACTGCGCTGGTTCGTGACGTTGAGCCTTCTGGCCGCCTTCCGCCCCTTGCGGCGGCGCACCCTGCGATACGAGCAAGAGCAGCAGCGCATCGATGAGTGGCTCAACCAAATCATTGCCTTCACGCCAGCCCAACCGGATCTGGCGCTGGAGTTTGCGCGTTGCCAACGCTTGATCAAAGGCTATGGCGAGACCTTTGAACGCGGGCTCTCCAGCTTCGCCAGGATCCGGGCTTTCGTGCAGTCGGGCGCGCCCAGCCCGAACGATATAGCGGAGCTCCGTCGCGCCGCCTTGGCGGATGATAGGGGAGAAACACTGGAGGCTGCGCTCGGCCGTCTCTCTGCGGCGACCTGACACGAATGCGCCAAGCCTCCGGCCTGCCGTGTATTGCTGGGAGGCGCCGCCTCGGCCAGTCCGCCTCGCTAGGGCGGCCTCGCGCTTTCCGATGCGTCACCGGGAACGCGGAGTCGGGGCGTTCGGCGCCTCCGTCGGCAAAGCGATCTCGCCTCTTGCAGAGTTCGCCTCGATCCAGGTCAGAAAAGCCGTACAGCAGACTTAAGCGGTCTTGTCCTCCCCAGCACAGAACCGACCCCAGTCGTTCATCATGGCGAGACGCTTCTCGAACAGGTCGCCTCGCCTGTAAGCGGCCTCGACCTTGTTCCCGACGGCATGCGCCAGAGCCATTTCGGCGACCTCATTGGGGTAGGCCGTGCGTTCGGCGGCCCAGTCCCTGAAGGTTGACCTGAAACCGTGCGGCACAGCGTCCACCTGCAGCCGTCGAAGGACGGCCGATATCGTCATGTCTGACAAACGACCACCATGACCGGCCGGGAAAACATAGGCGTCCGGCCGTCCTGAAGGCATCGATTTCAGGACGGTGATCGCCGCCTGCGAAAGCGGAGCCCGATGCTCGCGCGCGGCCTTCATGCGCTCCGCGCTGATAACCCACACCCGGGCCTCGAGGTCGATCTCCCGCCAGGTCGCGCCCCGCACCTCGCCGGAACGCGCCGCCGTCAGAATGGCGAACTCAAGCGCCCTTGCGCCTACGCCTTCGGCGGCGCGCAGCCTGACCATGAAGGCGGCAATGTCGACGAGCGGCAGCGCCCGGTGATGCACCACCCGGTGCACCTTGGAAGGCTTGGCCAGCAACTTGTCGAGATGGCCCCGCCACCGCGCCGGGTTGGGTCCGGATCGAAAGCCCCGCGCGGCGGCCCAGTCCAGGACCATCTCGATCCGCCCGCGCAGGCGTTTGGCGGTTTCGGTCTTGCGGGTCCAGATGGGCTCAAGGACACGCATGACATGCGGCAGATCGACAACTGCGACGTCCAGCTTCCCCATGACGGGATAGGCGTAGTTCTTAAGGGTCATCGTCCACTGGTCCCGATGCTTCGGGTTCTTCCAGCTCGCCTCATGGGCGGCGATATAGGCTTCCGCAGCCGCCTTGAAGGTGAAGGCGATTTCCGGCTCCACCTTGAGCGCGTCCCTCGCGGTCTTCGCGGCCTCGATCGGATCAATCCCCTGACGAACGAGGTCTCTGGCTGCGCGAGCCGCCTCCCTCGCATTGGCCAGGGTCACGCCGGGATAACCGCCCAAACCCATCTCACGCCGACGATGGCCAATGACGACGCGCAGGATCCAGGTCCGGCCGCCGCTGGGGAGCACCTGAAGCGCAAGACCCGGCACGCCGCCGACCGCATGCAAGCCCGGCTTGCTCAGTCTCGACACCGCCAAAGGTCCCAAAGGCTCAGGTAGCTTGGGCACCACGCCCTCCACCGCTTCACCAAATCACGACGCCCAGGCTCGCACAAAAGCGACCGAACGCGAATCCCCGACCAGTTCAGACTGCCTGGGCACGGCAAATGGACAGTTCGAATTCCACTTTTCAAACAAAATTAGCTGAGCATTTTCAATGCAGAAAATTTCGCCCCACCAATACACCCACCATCTCGAGAGGCGCTCTCTCAGAATGACGAAGAGTTAGGCGGACGGTTCGTGCCCGCCCTAGACGTCAAAAACACACCCGCCATCACACCCGCCAATAAGTTTGCACTTGGGTGAAACCGCATGAAACGACATGAACAGCCAAAAACGACTAAGTCACTAATTTAAAGAGGAATGTGAAACCGCCTGAAACAGGCTGAAACCTCCTGAAACGGCATTTGGCGGACTCTCTGTCCGCCACGGTCGCATCTCAACTGAACACAAGCGACGGTCAAACTGAATAGGACGGCTGGGGCAGATCGCTCACCCCTCTACGT
>RCUQ01000222.1_pt1 | contig 32504 bp, 28 predicted proteins | sample 2166351 | NCBI WGS metagenome assembly RCUQ01 (sample SAMN09932597, study PRJNA488358) | compost metagenome | feature: garden; material: soil; isolation source: compost soil in acetonitrile-enriched culture | place: Germany: Experimental Botanical Garden Goettingen | collected 2016-01-27
AGAAAGATGTAATTGAAGATAATCTTCTTAAACAAATCTCAGGAGCATTAAGGATTCCTGTGGAAGCGTTTCAAAACTTTGATGAAGAACAAGCGGTAAATATCATATCCAATACTTTTAACGACCAATCCAATGGATACAATTATTATCCAACTTTTAATGTCAATCCAGTAGAAAAATGGATTGAAGCATTAGAAGAAATTAAGCGCTTGAATTTGGAACTTTTGAAGGCCAAAGATGAACAGATTAAGGTTTTGGAAAAATTGGTTTCAAACAAGTAAAAATATCAGCAATCTATTTTTATCAACTTAAATAAATTATAATGGGTTTACTAGATTTTATGTTAAAGGGGCAAACGAAAAACAGTGGGTTAAGGCTGTGGAGAGGTAAATCTGGAGATTATTGGAAAAGTAGTGGTTCTGGCAGAAAAGGTATTACAGAATTTTTCTTTCCGAAAAAGAAAAAATAAACTTTACGAGCAGTTCTTTTAAGCAAAAGACAAAATAATACAAAGACTTGAAAAAATAATCAATAAATGATTTAGGAATAATTCTTAATTCATAAAAGGCTCAACTGAATAGTTGAGCCTTTCTAATATCTGATAAGGATAATTTAAATATTTTAGAATTTCATTTACTGCAATACTACTAGAATTGAGAAATGAAAGAACTCTCCATTCCTTTGAAATTTTCGGCTACCTTCTCCATATCTTTTCCCACTTTTTCATTTAATATCTTTGCATAGATTTGAGTAGTAGCAATGTTCTTGTGTCCCATCATTTTGCTAAGGCTTTCTAGCGGAACACCTTCGCTTAGAAAAAGGGTCGCAAATGTATGCCGTGCCAAATGGAATGTCACTTTTTTGTTTTCAAGGCAGGTAATTAATTGTGATATCTTATTAAGGCTTTCATTGCAGACAGTATTGGAAGGTACGGGAAATACAAATCCATTTTGCGAAAGACCTTCATATTTGCTGATAATCATTTTTGGAATATCCAACAGCATCACATTGGATGATGTAGCTGTCTTTCTCCTGCGAATGATAATCCATTCCCTGCCATCAAAAAACTCTTGGATATTGCTTTTCTTCAATCCTTTCATATCAGAATAAGAAAGTCCCGTAAAACAACTGAAAACAAAAAGGTCTTTTACCAATTCGTCTTTCTTTTTCGCACATTCAAAATTAACGAGCTGTTCCAATTCAGTTCGTAGCAGATAGCCCCGATCCCTGTCCTTCTTGGTATTCTTGTATTCGGTGAACGGATTGCAGGAAAGATGTTTCCTGCTTACAGCCAATCGGCACACCGTAGTAAGCCCGATCATATAGACCCATATGGTATTGTGTTCCAGACTTTGGTTATTACGCAAATAGTAATCGAACTCTTGAATAAATTCACAATCAATAGTATTGAAAGCAATATCCGAACTTTTATATTTTGAACGGGCGAAACTTCTGAGATGGATCAAAAGGCTCTTGTATTTTCCAAGTGTTCCGTACGCCCGAAGTCCGCTATCTACCTTTTTTTCAAAATCCAGGACAAATCTATCATAGAATTTGAAAAATGTCAGCTCTCCGCTTTCCATACCAAGAAAAACATCTTTGAGCTTATTGCAACTAACACTACCATCACTTTCCATAATTCTTGAATGGCACTTTTCAATACCCATACGAATACTGTCAAGTTTGGCGTTGATGTTCTGTGCTTCCTTACTTTTTCCTGAAACCCTGCCATATTTCAAGTCCCATGTAGAAGCAGAAATATCCAGCTTGGCACTGAATGTGGATTGCTTGCCATTAACGGTTATCCTGCACATAACAGGCACCATTCCGTTTTTCTTTGGTGCATTCTTTTTAAGGTAGAATAATACCTTAAATGTTGATCTTTTTGTCGTTTCCATAACTCAAAATTTCTTAATGTTAAATTAAAATTTATCGAGATGGGAAACATTATGAAATACAATGTAATAAACTGAAAAACAATCAAATACAAATAGCCAAAGAGTTTTTAAAAGTAACGATTTGGTAACCGAACTTTTGTAATCCCTTGCATTTTATTGCTTTTAACTGCAATACCAAAAAGTGAAAAACAGTTGCAAATCCTTTATTTGCAACTGTTTTACCTGTTTTCTATCTTTGATGTATTTTATCTAAAACTTTATTTTATAATAATCTCTTTCTTTGAATTTATCCTGACTACACAAAAAGGACTTGTGAATGCTTGTGTAACCATGGCTCCTGGTTCAGGCGTAGTTTCTTTTACGGTAATAATTATATTTTTATCCGTTTCTATGGCACTTTCAATTCCTATTGAATAACCGCCAGTCGCTTTTTCACCCATATTCAGAACAATAAAGTTGGCCTTTACAATATCATCGGGCTTTATTTTGTTTCTTAAATTCTCATCATTTTTTAACATTTGAACTTCATTCGGTTCCGTTAAAATTTCAAAAAAACGAATGCTTGCTCCACCATCCGCCTGTTGTGTCAAAACGTCAAATAAAGGATTCTCCATCGTATTTTTCGAAGACGAACAAGAAAACAAAATCAATGTCAGTACTAATAGAAGCGTTTTTTTCATTTTCTCGTTTTTAAATTTTTTACCCTTATTTAAATTTATTGATTGCTTTATGATACAAATCTTCATACAAAGGCAGAATATTTTTTATATCAAACTTTTTGGCAATGTCTAAAGCATTTTCTTTAAATTTTGAAAGGACAGCGTCATCTTTGAGAATCTTTAAGGCATTTTGTGCCATTTCATCTGTATTACCCACATTACTTAAATATCCTGAAACCCCCTCAAAGTTCACTTCGGGTAAACCTCCTGAATTGCTTGAAATCACAGGAACACCACAAGCCATTGCTTCAAGTGCAGCCAAACCAAAACTTTCCGTTTCGGATGGCAACAGGAATAAATCTGTCAAGCATAAAATTTTATCTATTTCGTTGCTGTTTCCAAAGAAAATCACTTTGTCCAGTATCCCTAATTCCTGACATAAATATTCTGCTTTCTCCTTTTCGGGTCCGTCACCCACCATCATTAATTTGGCAGGAATTTCTTTTTGAATATTATAAAATATTTTGATGACATCCGGAATTCGTTTTACCTTTCTAAAATTACTGATGTGAGTTATAATACGTTCGTTTTCATTCGCCATAACCGAGCGATGGCAAACACTCGTCGCATTTTCCTCTTTATCTAATTCAATAAAATTAGGAATAACCTGAATTTCATTTTTTATTTTAAATAATTTAAGGGTATCGTCTTTTAAACTTTGGGAAACCGAAGTAACATAATCCGACTTATTGATACTGAAAGTTACAGCAGGTTTGTAAAAAGGATGATTCCCCACCAATGTAATATCAGTTCCGTGTAACGTTGTCACCATTGGAATATCAATTCCTTCGTCTTTCAGCATTTGCTTTGCCATGTATCCTGCATAAGCATGAGGAATGGCATAATGCACATGGAGCAGTTCTATTTTATACAACTTAACCATATCGACCAGCTTACTTGACAATGCCAATTCATAAGGCTGATAATGAAACAAAGGATATTCTGGAACATTTACTTCGTGGTAATGCACATTTTGGCTTAACAGCGCCAAACGTACTGGCTGACTATAGGTTATAAAGTGAATCTCATGTCCGCGTCTTGCTAATTCAAGCCCCAATTCTGTTGCTACAACACCACTACCTCCAAAGGTAGGGTAACAAACTATTGCTATTTTCATTTAAGTATTTTAAGAATACGAATTTACTGAAAATAGAAATGCTTTTTAAAAAAAATATTAAAACAAAACTGCGAAACGATCGGATACAATAACAGCTTACATCACAGGAAGATATTCTTTTTTCTTCTTCTTATTCAACCATTTATTCACTTTATGCGTCAGATAAGCAGATCCGCTTCCGATAACAGCACCAACGAATACATCAGTTGGATAATGAACACCCAAATGCATTCTGGAGTATCCAACAGCACTTGCCCAAGCAAATGATGGAGCGATCACATACCATTTGGGATAAGCCATACTTAAAGAAGTTGCCGTACTAAATGCTAACGAAGTGTGCCCGGAAGGCATTGAATAACCGGGAGATGAAACCACGTTTTCTATTTCCGGATAGGTTACATAAGGTCGTTCTCTCTTTATAACCTCCTTCATAACTACCGTAATGAAGGCTGAGGCCAAAAATGTTTCTCCAATAAATAATGCGTGCTGCTTGGTTAAAGAATCTTTTTTAATTAATCCGACCGAATAAATCAGAATGGGTGTTGCAACACTGATAGGAACTGCACTATTGGTTATTGTCTCAAAAGTAGGGTCTAATGATTCATTTCTATGAAGATTGATATCTCTCAGTAAATCAATATCAAAATTTTGAGCATTCGCAAAGGCTACACATAAAAGCATCGCCATTAAGAAACCTATTTTTAGATGTATTCTTTTAGACTTCATTTAGAATTTAATATAAAAATAGACCATAATGCGAAACGTTTTTTTTTAATTAAAAATACAGGGTTAAACTTCTTTCTGAATCTCTTTTTTAAAAAGTAAAGTAAACTAAATTATATCAGATATAAAAGTCACTATTTTTCAATCGCTTCATAAATTACTTTTTGAATGTCCTCACGTATATTCTCTTTGGATAACATATTCTTAGGATCGTTTGGAAAGGTTCTGTTAGACAAAAAGATATAAACAATTTCATTTTCGGGATCAGCCCATGCCATCGTTCCTGTAAAACCAGTATGCCCAAAACTAGTCATAGAAGCACAGCCACAAGTTGGTCCTTCTGTTCCTAACTGCGGTTTATCAAATCCCACTCCTCTTCTATTTCCTTCCTGACAGAAATAACAGGTATTAAAGTCATTGAATGTTTTCTCCGAAAAATACTGGTGATTGCCATAATTACCCTTTTGCAAATACATTTGCATTATTTTAGCGACATCCATAGCATTTGAAAAAATCCCTGCATGACCTGCAATTCCACCTTCCATAGCCGCCGCCATATCATGCACATAACCCTGTATTAGTTGATGGCGAAAATAAGTGTCTATTTCTGTTGGAGGAATAGCACTTTTTTCCATTTTCTGCAAAGGATTATACATTGTATTGTTGGCTCCCAAAGGTTTATAAAAATTATCAAAGCTTAAAACATCAATTTTCTTGGCCGTTGCTCTTTCTAAATAATCCCGAAGAATCATAAAGGTAAAATCACTGTATTTATATTCTTTTTTAAGAGACAATTTACTGTCAACAATCATTTTCATAATCGTGTCATGATAATCATTCCTAATATAAAGACTATCGGCCACCTGCTTTGAAAACTGCTCATTCGGTGTTTTTCTATAGTATTTTTCCAAAGGAATTCCGGCATTATCTATAGTTTCCTTATAAAATGGAATCCAGGCTATTAATCCGGCGTAATGGGACAATAATTCCTTAAAACGAATATCTTGCTTGTCGGAATTATTAAAAATTGGCAACATAGTCCCTAGTGTCGTTTCCATGTTAATTTTTTGCTGATCGTATTGCTGCATAACATTAGGCAGGGTAGAAAGAATTTTTGTCAGGGAAGCAACATCATAAACAGTTGCATTAGTAACTTTTTCCGTTGCATCATAGGTATAATAACCAAAAGATTTTTGGTAAATCACTTTCCCTTTTCTCGCTACAAGAACCTGAATACCAGGGGCCATTTTCCCTGAGATCGCTTTTTGGGCTAAAACATCTATTTGGGATAATTTTGCAGAACTCATTCCTACATTTTCAGGAGCCGTAAATCCCAATCGATTTAATTTTTGAGTCGATAAACCATCATTAACTTTGAAATTATCATTGATTGAAACGGGTAATTTCCCTTTGGCGTCAATTGCTCCAAAGATTAGTTCTGCAGCAACTTCTTGAGAGATGTCACTATTTTGATAAGAGACAATCAAACCTTCTATTTCATCAAAACTGGCAATTGGCAACAATGAATAAGGTTTTGCAAATACATCCAGAATTACGTTGTTGTTTTTAGCTATTTCTTGTAACCAAAACAATTCAGTTTGTGTAAAATCATGATTTCTCCAAGCTTTGTCTGATTTATGAAAACCTACAATTACAGTAGTAAATTCTTTTAATTTTAAATTCAGACTATCAATAGTTGGAGCTGAAACTTCTGAAATCTCCGTGTACTTTTTTAAAGTAGTAATAAAAGAACTGCCGTCATCATCACCTAATTTTACGTATGCAATTTTATTATTCGCCAGGCTTTTTATTGGTAAAATTTCATCCTTATTTTTTAAAACAGTGGTTGCATTTTCAAACAATTGGTATTGCAAAGCATCGTTTTCCTTTGGATTTATATCATTATATAAATTTTCAGTGATAATAGGTTTGTACTTGTTTAATCCTGCCTTATACTTATAATGCAAAATTTTCTTTACAGAAAGTGCTAAACGTTCTTCAGGGATAAAACCATTTTCGTATGCCTGACATATTTTTTCAATCGCTAAAGGAACATTTTCAGCAAAAAGCAAAATATCATTTCCTGCAAGAAAGGCTTCTAAATCAACATCCCCTGGCTTTTTAAAATTACTGACACCTTTCATGTTCAAAGCATCGGTAAAAATCAAACCATCAAATCCTAAATCTTTTTGAAGCACATTAGTAACCACATTATAAGATAATGATGAAGGATAATTTTCTCTCAATTCTAAACTGGGTACATTAAGATGACCTACCATTACCGATACCAGCCCTTCGTCAAACATTCTTTTGTAGGGATATAATTCAACCATGTCAATATGTTCTTTCGAATAATTGACTGTTGGCAAGGAATGGTGGGAATCTGTAGAAGTGTTACCGTGACCGGGAAAGTGTTTTCCTGTAGAAAAAACACCTTGATTTTGTACGCCAGTCATCAAAGCTATTGCCTTATCTGCAACTGTTACTTTATTTTCTCCAAAAGAACGATTGCCAATAATAGGATTTTTTGGATTAGTGTTGATATCTAAAACAGGAGCAAAATTAAAATGAATGCCCATCCGTTTGCTTTCTTTACCCATTTTCTCTCCTACTTTCTCTATCAGTTTTAAATCCTGAATAGCACCAAGAGTCATATTCCACGGATATCGATAAGTTGAATCAAGCCGCATGCTTAATCCCCACTCAGCATCAATACCTACAAATAAGGGAACTTTCGATTTAGCTTGATAGCGGTTGGTCAGTTGAGCCTGACGCAGTGGCCCCCCTTGGAAAAAGATAACTCCTCCAATTTTATGATCCTTTATTAATTTATCGATTGCATGAACATGCACGGTATCTTTATTCGAATAAGCTGCAACCATAAAAAGTTGCCCAGCCTTTTCTTCAAAAGTCATTTGATTGTAAATACTGTCTACCCAATGCGTTTCGGCATAGGTATCTTTGAAAAAAACTTTTCTTTCTGATTTTAAGTGAGGAACATAAATATCTTCATTTTCGGAAACAACTGGTTTTGCAAAAGGAAGATTTTTTTTATTCTTAGTACTTCCACAATTGGTAACCAAAAATAACATGGTCATGAAGAAACCAATTCTGATAAAGAAAATTTTCATTGAACTATTTTATTTTAGAAAAAACGACTATGCCAGCTGTCAGCAGCGGGAACTTCCCAAGATTCGTTAAATTCTTCGATATTATTAACCAAATTATTAAAAACAATTGTGTTTTCAGTAACTGCTTTATCTTTAACCATTTTTTTAAAATCAACCAGTGGTTTGTGGGCAATATGTTCACCTAACTTGAAAGTAACATTCATTTTGTCCAACAAATCAACACCGTATTTTTGTTCTAAGCTTTGGATAAATTCAACTGATGAATCAATCGAACATCCAGTTGCTGCCTGAACATCCTGATTTACGGCGATTATTATAAATCTGTTGTATTTTAATTGATATCCTGATTCTAAACCAGTACCATGTGCAGCCCAATCTTGCAGAAAAGCCTGTAAAGCAGTTTCTATTTCAGCAAACTCTTCATCAGAAAATTTTCTGTTTGACTGATAAATCCAAATTCGGGATTCTCCGGGTAAATTTTCAAATGGAACGTACATGATTTTGTATTTTTAATTATATAATTAGAATTTGGGATATCAAATTAATTGAAAGAATTATTTCTTCTCTATTTTGGTGATTACTTTGTAGTATCTAAAATCCTTAGATTTAATATCATAAAATTCTTGTTCGAAATAGTCTATCGAAATTTTATCATTTTTCTTTAGAAGGTTTTCTGTAATCAAATTTGAATTTTCAAAGAAACTTAAAAACAATAATGAATGTGTTCTTCCTGCGTTATCTTTTACAATTAAGCTTATAAATTGATCGTTTTTTTGCTCGATTAATTGCCCTTCCAAAGTTAAATCAACAGAGTCTTCATTGGTGTCCTCATCATCTGAAAACTCATTATTAGAACTTTTACCTATGGCAATAATTACTTCCGGACAATGCTCTAACATTTTTATGGCTACCTTTTCTCCTAAGGCTTTCATATCAGAACGATTACTAAAATCTAATTTCTCAATTTTATCGTATGCTTCTTTATGCTGAGAATAACTTTTCACGATACATACTCCAAATTCACTTTGTAATTGCTCTGCAGTCAATTTTTCAAAATCGATTTTTTTTGCATGTATACATTCGCAAGATTCTTTGGCAACTGTATTTATAAAATCCTGTGAGTAACAACCCAAATTAGAAAAAACAAAAACAAAAATTATTAATTTTTTCATTTTTTACAAGTCTTGGGCATTAGCAATTAATTCGGCTATATCCATAACTTTTACATCTCCTTCTTTTTCTTTATTTTTAATACCGTCGGTCATCATTGTGTTGCAAAAAGGACAACCCGCAGCAATAATATCCGGTTTTGTTTCTAATGCATCTTCTGTCCTCTCGATGTTAATTTCTTTGTTTCCAGGTTCCGCATCTTTAAACATTTGGGCGCCACCAGCACCACAACACAATCCGTTTGCACGGGATCGCTTCATTTCAACAAGTTCTACATCCAGTTTTTGAATTAAATCTCTCGGCGCCTCATAAACATTATTAGCTCTCCCTAAATAGCAGGGATCATGAAAAGTAATTCTTTTTCCTTTAAACTGACCTCCTTCAATGGTTAATCGTCCACCATCCAACAAAGATTTCAGAAACTCTGTATGATGTAAAACTTCATATTTCCCACCCAGTTCAGGATACTCATTTTTCAAAGTATTAAAACAGTGTGGACAGGCAGTTACAATCTTTTTTACCTCATATGCATTCAAGACCTCAATATTTGTCATGGCTTGCATTTGAAACAAAAATTCATTTCCTGCTCTTTTTGCCGGATCTCCAGTACAACTTTCTTCAGTCCCGAGTACAGCAAAAGAAACATTGGCACGATTTAGTATGCGTACAAATGCCTTTGTTATTTTCTTAGCTCTATCATCAAAACTTCCTGCGCAACCTACCCAAAATAAAACTTCTGGTTGCTTTCCTTGGGCCAGCATTTCTGCCATCGTTGGCACTATCAAACTTTCTGACATTATTTTATGTTTAATCGATTATTCGCTAATCAGTTTTCTGTTAATTCTCGTTTTTCCAGTTTAGCCTGTCTTGCTGACTGTATTGCCAAGGTGCACCATTATTCTCAATATTGGTCATCATAGCATTTATAGGCATAGGAGCTGCACTTTGTTCCATTACCAGATAACGTCTCATATCCATAATAATAGAAAGTGGGCTAATATTTACAGGACATTCTTCAACGCAGGCATTACATGATGTACACGCCCAAAGTTCTTCGGGACTTATATAATCATTCAATAAAGACTTATTATCCGGAACAAAAACGCCTTTATTAGCGTCAATATTCTTACCTACTTCTTCTAATCTGTCCCTGGTATCCATCATGATTTTTCGCGGAGACAATTTCTTACCCGTTATGTTGGCTGGACATGAGGAGGTGCAACGACCACATTCTGTACAGGTATAAGCATTCATTAATTGCACCCAATTTAAATCCTGAACATCACTTGCCCCGAACTTAGCCGGCACTTCATTGTCACTAACAGGTGCTGCCGCAAAAGGATCAGCATTTGGGTCCATCATCATCTTAACCTCATTAGTAACTGATTCTAAATTATCAAACTGTCCCTGAGGGTTTAAATTAGCAAAATAGGTATTTGGAAAAGCCAATAGGATGTGCAGGTGTTTTGAAAAATACAAATAGTTCATAAATACCAATATCCCAACAATGTGCAACCACCAAAACATTTCAGAAAGTAACATCACTAATTCATTGGAAACACCATTAAAAACAGGCTCAATAAACTGACTAATTGGAAAAGATCCTGCTTTAATAAAATGAGAGAAGCCACCTGGAACATTTTGCAAATGCAAATCGGAAGCGTTCATTAATAAAAACAAAGTCATTAAAACAACTTCAAAATACAAGATATAATTGGCATCTTTCTTTGGATATCCGTTCAAATCCGGGCTTATAAAACGTTTCAGTCTTATAATATTTCTTCTGGTCCAAAAAGTAATTACAGCTACCAAAACTAAAAGGGCTAAAATTTCGAAAGAACCTATCAAAACATTGTAAAATGTCCCTAAGAAAGCAAAAACTCTATGTGTGCCAAATAAACCGTCTATAATAATTTCCAATAATTCGATATTGATAATTATAAAACCGGCGTAAACTATAATATGCAGGACTCCCGCGAGAGGCCTTTTGACCATTTTAGACTGTCCCAAAGCAATCATGGCCATATTATTCCAGCGTGCTTTCGGATTATCTTTTCGGTCTACAGCAGTTCCCAAATTTATGTTTCTGATTATTTTTTTTATATTTTGGAAAAAATAACCAAACCCAATAATCAATAATACGGCAAATAATATATTATCTAAATAGCTCATAATTGCTAATTTTTATCTTTTGAAATCGAATCATTTTCTGGCGCTACATACGGTTTGTTTTTCTTTCCGAAAAGAGAAACATTCACATATCTTGTTGGGTGAAGCCTAACATCTTCTAACAACAATTCCATTTCTTTTGTTGCATCTTTTATGTTTTCGTATAAGGCCTCATCTTTTAATAATTTACCCGCAGACCCCTTACCCGCTTCTAAGTCAGCCATAATACCATCTACTTTTGCCAAGGTTGCATTTAGGTTTTTTACCGTTTTACCTAAATCAGCTTTATTTAACGAATCAGATATTTTTGAAAAATCACCTGACACTTTATTAAAGTTGGTAACAATTCCATTTATTTGTCCCTTATTATCATCTAAAAGTTCATTTATTCCTACAGTAGCTTTATGAAACTGAACCATCGTTTTACTCAACTCGGCTAAACTAACTTTTAAATCCTCCTGTGTTTTCTTATCCAAAACATTATTCAGACCCGATATTAAATCATCGACATTAAGCATTACTTTTTCCAACTTCTTTTGCATAGGCTCTAACTGTTTACCAACAGTTGACATCAAACCTAATTTGACATCACCTTGAAGTTTTTGACCATCAACTGCAAGAGTTTTATCATTAAAATTGGGGTAAATTGCAATTTGTCTGCCTCCTATAAGTCCAGGCTCATAAATAGAAGCTATACTGCTTTTAGAAATTGGAAAATCAGTTTTTAATTGTAATTCAACAGTTAATTTTCCAGTGTTTTGATTTATGGTAATGCTGGTTACTTTTCCTATCTCCAATCCGTTTAAGGTAACCGGTGCTGAAGTTGCAAGTCCTTCAACATTATCATATTCTACGTAAAATGTTTTGTAATTTGTAAAAAGATCTTTCCCTTTTAAAAAACTATAGCCCCAAATGAAGAGTAAAATAGAGGCAATTACTAATATGGCTGTTTTGATTTCTCTTGTTATTTTCAAAATTTAAGTATTTTTTACAAAATTAATATAAAATAATTGAATTAGCATCTAATTATTTAAGCGCTTCCTGAATACTGATCTTTTCACCGTTTTTAAACGCAATTAAAAACGCAGAATCAAATCCTTTTCCTTTGGCTTCCTGCAATTGTCTTTTGGCTTCATTATAATCAGCAGTTTCTCCATACATATACCTATATAGCTTATTATCAAAAGACATAGAAATAGAATGTAACCCTTTAAAATTTCGAGGTTCCAGAGCCAGTTTTTTCGAGCTTGTAGAAAGTTGGACTTTATATAAAACTCCCTTAGTGTTATCTCCTGTTTCCGTTTTTTTAAGTTCAGAAGAATTTATTATCTCTTTTGGTTTTGCGGGAGTAGCAGTATCTTTTATTGTTTTTTCGATAACTTTATTGGCAGGTTTACTTTCTGAAGTGTCCACTTCTCCATTTCCAAAATATTCATTTTTATAACTGATAATCGCATCTGCAATTGCTCTGGCAATTTCATTTTGCCCTTCTTCCGAATTTAAAACATTTCCTTCCGTTGGATTGGAGATAAAACCCATTTCCACAAGCACCCTCGGCATATATGCCTTGTGAAGCACCATAAAAGGAGCTTGCTTTACTCCCCCTTGTCTTAATTTCTTTCCCAAGTACCCAAAAGACTCTTCAATCTTACTTGCCAATGAAATACTATTCTCAAGATATTCCTCTTGCATCAAGGTCATTCCAATCATTGTTTCAGGTGAGTTAGGATCAAAACCCTCGTATTTTTGCTTATAATCTTTTTCTAAAGTAATTACAGAGTTCTCTTTTTTTGCTGCTTCGAGGTTTGAAGCAATTTTATTCATACCCATCACGTAGGTTTCGGTACCATCAGCGGCGGTATTTTTGTTGGCATTACAGTGAATAGAGACAAAAATATTGGCATCTGCCCTATTGGCTATATCCGCTCTTTCGATTAAATCAATAAAAACATCCGTTTTTCGAGTGTAGATTACATCTACTTTAGGGTAGGCTTCTAATATTTTTCCAACTTTCAAAACAACCGCCAATGCAATGTTTTTTTCAACGCGTCCACTATATACTGCTCCAAAATCATGAGCCCCATGGCCTGCATCTAAAGTAACTTTAAATATATCGGACTGACTATAAGCACATAAAGAAATTATAGTAAGAAAAAAAGTAAAAACTACTTTAATTTTGTTGGTAAAAGGCATAAATCTAAAAGTTAATTTTAATTAAAACACTTCGGTTATAAATTTTTTATTTGACTATTTTTGACAAAAAATTATATGTAAGTTTGACACGTCAAAAAACAAGCCATAATTTTACAAAAATAGTATTTAAACCTTTGCGTACAAACTTATTTAATATCGTTTTATTATCAATTTTCCTAACAATAGGATACGGTAATTTATATTCACAAGATATAACAAAAAAAAATACCGTTATACCTGCAAAAGAACAAAAAGAAAGAAATAACATCATTATTGATACTATCGGAAAGTCTGTCAATCTTACAAAAAAAGAGTCCGATACTATAAAAAAAGACAGTGTAAAAGCCTTAAAAACGTTCCTTGATGGCAAAGTAAAATACAAAGCCGCCAATTATGCCAAAATAGATCAAAAGAAAAAACTCATTACCTTATATGATAAGGCCGAACTATACTACCAAGATATCGAATTGAAATCTGGAATTATAGTTATGGATTATGAAAAAAACGAAGTATATGCTGGTCGAATTAAAGATTCTACGGGAGCGTATACCCAGTTTCCTAATTTCAAACAAGGAACAAATGTAGTTGAACCCGATTCCATTCGCTTCAATTTCAAAACAAAAAAAGCCTTAATTTGGAATTCCAGATCTGATCAGGGTGAGTTTAAAATAAAAGCTGCTGTGACCAGAAAAGAAAATGATTCTGTTTATTTTTTGAAAGGAGCCCGATTTACTACTTCTAAAGATATTGATAATCCTGAATATTATTTTCAAACAAATAAAGTAAAGTTTATTCCGGGAAAGAAAGTAGTCACAGGTTTAACTAATATGGTTATTGCTGATGTTCCTACTCCTCTGGCTTTACCATTTGCATTTTTCCCAATGACTAAGGAAACCAGTGTATCGGGAATACTTTTACCAAGTTATAATGATTCGAATACCAGAGGTTTTTCATTACAAAATGGAGGTTATTATTTTGCCATTTCCGATCATTACGATTTAACAGTTCTAGGAGATTACTATACCAATGGAAGTTACGGAATGCGATTTGAGTCTAATTATGCACAACGGTATAGGTATCGTGGGAATGTAAATTTTAGGTTTGAAAATTTAATAACAAGCGAAAGAGGTTATCCTGATTATTCAAAACAAACCATCTACAACATTCAATGGTCTCATTCTAAAGACTCTAAAGCAAGTCCGAATTCAAGTTTTTCAGCCTCTGTGAATCTTGGAAGCAGCAAGTACTATAAACAATCCATCAATCAGAACAACATTGGTTCAAACCTTAATAACACCTTAAGTTCTTCTGTTTCTTACAGTAAAACCTTCAATACATTTGTACCCTCAAGAATGTCCTTAACGGCAACACATTCTCAAAACACACAAACTGAGGAAATTAATATGACATTGCCAACCTTACAATTTAGTGCAGATCGTATCTACCCTTTTGTAGGTAAAGATGGTGTCAAGAAAGGTTTTTTTAAGAATATTAACTTGCAATATGATTTGAGCGCTAAAAACAGTATCACCACTACTGATTCTTTGTTCTTTAAACCTCAAATGTTTGATGATGCCAAAGTAGGTTTTCAACACAATATCCCATTAAGCACCAATTTTAAAGTATTTAAGTATTTTAGTGCCTCAACCTCTTTAAATTATAAAGAAGTATGGTATACAAAAACCATTCAGAGAGACTATAATGCTGACCAAAGTAAAGTTGTCGATACTGAAGTAAAAGGTTTTGACGCTTATAGAACCTATTCTTTTGCATCAAGTTTAGGAACCACTATCTATGGAACTTTTAACCTTGGTGACAACAAAAAAATAAAATCCATACGACATGTCATGCGTCCCTCCGTATCGTATGGCTACACTCCAAGTTACGAAAAGTACTATGATACTTACGCGACTGATGCCAGCGGTACCATGACAAAGCAGTATACCCGATTTGAAGGTGGAATTTATGGAGCTCCAGGACTAACAAATTCGAATAATTTAGGATTCGATTTGAGTAATACTTTTGAAGCAAAAGTAACCGACAAGGATAGCACCAAAACAGAACCAAAAAAAATAATGTTACTTAACAACTTAAACCTGTCCACCAGTTACAATCTTGATGCTGATGGCAAAACTTCACTGGCCTGGTCACCGGTAAGAGTAAGTGGTGGTACCCAATTATTTGAAAATAAAATGAATGTCAATTTTGGTGCTACACTAGACCCTTATGCTATTGACAATTCAGGTAACAGAATAAATATATACAACATTAATAACGGTGGAAGTTTGTTTCGAATGACCAGTGCCAATATGACTTTAAATTATTCTATTGCCAGTAAAGAAAAAGACGTAAAGAAAGATAAGAATACTCAAAGTCTTAGAAATGGTGGTCGTGAAGATGATTTATTCGGTACAAATACTGATTTGAGTGACCCTAGAAATAGTCAGTTTGGAGATAGTGACGAAGAAGGGGAAGATGTTGTTTCAGAATTTTTCCATTCTAAATTACCTTGGGATATGACTTTTGCTTATTCATTGACTTATGGAAACAACAATAGAGAAAAGGAAATTATAGGAAACTCGATAATGGTTTCTGCCAATGCCGATTTAACCCCTAAATGGAAAGCTGGAGTATCCACCGGTTATGATTTTGTACAAAATGGCGTTACGTTCACCCAACTTCGTTTTGAAAGAGACTTACTAAGCTGGAGAATGGATTTTAACTGGACACCTTTTGGGGAGAATGCTAACTGGGGATTCTTCATCGGAATAAAATCCGGAGCATTAAGTGATATTAAATGGAATGAACGAAGTACTAGTAACCGATAATCTATAATCTCATGAAAAAAATAATTTTTACAGAAAATGCCCCTGCACCAATAGGTCCTTACAACCAAGCTGTATTAAAAGGAAATACTCTTTATACTTCTGGACAAATTGCAATAAACCCAGCAACTGGCGCATTAGTTTTAGACACCATTGAGGCTGAAACAGAACAAGTAATGCAAAACATGAAAGGAGTATTAGAAGCTGCCGGCATGACCTTCGAAAACGTAGTCAAAACAACTATTTTCATTATGAACATGAATGATTTTGGAACTATAAATAGCATTTACGGTTCTTATTTCAACGAAAAAACCGCTCCAGCACGTGAAACGGTTCAAGTGGCATGTCTGCCAAAAAATGTAAATGTTGAAATTTCTATGATTGCAATGCTATAGCATTCAGTAATAATTGTGCCGTTGCTTCATTAGTCGCCAATGGCACATTATGCACATCACAAACACGGATTAGCATATTAATGTCCGCTTCATGAGGATGACTCGATAAAGGATCTTTAAAAAAGAAAACCATTTGAGTTTTCCCTTCTGCAACCCTGCCCGCAATCTGGGCATCACCTCCTAAAGGACCAGAAAGCATTCTTTTTGTCTTAAAACCTGCTTCTTCGGCTTTTCCACCTGTGGTACCTGTTGCAATAAGTTTTATCTTTTCCTCTTGTAAAAGAGCCCTGTTTTTAATTAAAAAATTAACTAAGTCAACTTTTTTACCATCATGGGCAATAATAGCAATTTCCATAAATTATTTATTAGCTACGTGGTATGCAATAAGACCGTCAATTGGTCTTCTAAGAACATTTCCTAACTGCATTTCATACTTTTCAAAAGTTGTCTGTAATTCTTCTTTTAGGTAAAAAGCAATAGAACCCACAAAATGCACAGGAACTTCTTTACAATTGTCATATTGTCTTATGTAGTTTTTCACAAAAGATTTCATTCCCTTAAAGATAATTTTTTTACAAAAATCTTCTTCTTTATGTTGAATTAAAAACTTCGCAAAGGTAGCTAAGTAAGCATTCGGATTAGGTTCCTTATATAATTTACTTTTAATAAAATCAGGATCTAAATTGTATTCTTTTTCGAATTCCACAGCCAAATGTTTTGGCATTTTATTAAAATAATATTTTCGGATTAGTTCTTTTCCAAAAACATTTCCGCTACAATCATCCATAACGATATAACCTAATGATTGTACTTTTTGATGCAATTCTTTACCATCAAAATAACTACAATTAGAGCCTGTCCCTAAAATACTTACAATCGCTTGTTCACCTTTAGGTGTCGTAGCAAATACTGCCGCATAAGTATCTTCGTGTACAGAAATTATTGCATTTGGAAAATAATTTTGAAAAAGCTGAGACAAGGAAATCTGCATTCTCGATGTTCCACAACCTGCTCCATAAAAGAATAGATGAGTAGCATTTTTTTTATTTTGCAAGATATCAAAACGATCATTTAATCGCTCTATAATTTCATCTCCTTCAAGTATCTCAGGATTTAACCCTAAGGTTTGAGTTGTAAATAATACTTTCCCATTTTCATCTATCGCAATCCAATCGGCTTTGGTAGAACCACTATCAACTATTAATTTCATTTTTTTTTGGTTTTTGGTTTTGGTTATACTTTTTATCCACTTTAATATTAAGTGTTTTTACCACACTTATAAAGCAAATAAAATAACAAAATCCCGTTATTGTTTAAATAACGGGATTTTTTTAATCTAAGTGAATTATTTTAAACCCGCGATATGAACAGATAAATCAATCAATTTGCTTGAATATCCATACTCATTATCGTACCAAGAAATGATTTTGAAGAAAGAAGAATTCAAACCAATACCTGCATTTGCATCAACAATTGATGTTCTTGAATCAGAAACGAAATCTTGAGAAACAACTAGATCTTCAGTATATCCTAAGATTCCTTTCATTGTAGTTTCAGAAGCTAATTTTAAAGCAGCCATAATTTCAGCATAAGAAGTTTCTTTAGCTAATTTTACAGTTAAATCAACAACAGATACATCTACAGTAGGTACACGCATTGACATACCTGTCAATTTTCCATTTAATTCAGGAATTACTTGCCCTACAGCTTTTGCAGCACCAGTAGATGATGGTATAATGTTTACTGAAGCAGCACGTCCACCTCTCCAATCTTTTCTTGATGGACCATCACAAGTCATTTGAGTTGACGTTGTAGCGTGTACAGTAGTCATCAATCCTTCAACAATTCCAAAATTATCATTAATAACTTTAGCTAATGGCGCTAAACAGTTTGTTGTACAAGAAGCATTAGAAACAACTTTATCAGTTGCTAAAGCTTTTGTATGGTTAACTCCCATAACAAACATTGGAGCATCCGCAGATGGAGCCGAAATGATTACTTTTTTTGCTCCTCCTGTAATATGCGCACTAGCAGTCTCAACAGTAGTAAAGAAACCAGTACATTCAGCAACAACATCAACATCAACTTCATTCCATTTTAAATCAGCTGGATTTCTTTCTGCTGTTACACGTATTAATTTACCATTTATATACAATTGACCATCTTTTACTTCAACTGTCCCATTAAAACGACCGTGAACTGAATCGTATTTTAATAAGTAAGCCAAGTGCTCAACATCCAACAAATCATTAATCGCAACAACTTCTACATTATCTCTATTGAAAGATTCTCTGAAAACAATTCTTCCAATTCTTCCAAAACCGTTTATTCCTAACTTTACTTTTGACATTTTAATTTAATTTTAGTTTTTATTTAATTTATTTTAGTTTGATGCGTCCAGTTTATGGTTCTCACAACATCAAACCTTAAACCTTAAACACTTTTTTTATATTGACATGATATCAGAAACCCTTAATAATTCGCGGTCAATTTCTGTATGTCCTTTAATAGCTTGTTCTAAAGGCGTTAAAACTATTTTATCGTTTAGTAAACCAGCCATATAATTAGTTTTTCCTTCTAATATAGTCTCAACAGCTTTAACTCCTAATCTGCTTGCCAGAACTCTGTCAAAACAAGATGGTGCTCCACCTCTCTGCATATGACCAAGAACCGAAACTCTTACATCATATTCTGGAAAATTAGATTCTACATAATCCTTCAGTTCAAAAACATTTTTACCTGTTTTATCCCCTTCAGCAATAACTACGATACTCGATGATTTTCCTGCAACTTTACTTTTCTTAAGCGAGTCTAATAATCGATCCAATCCTAAATCTTCTTCAGGTATCAAAATTTCTTCCGCTCCTGCCCCTATTCCGGCATTTAAAGCAATATGTCCTGCATCGCGTCCCATTACTTCAATAAGGAACAATCTGTTATGTGAACTCGCCGTATCACGAATTTTATCGATTACATCTACAACAGTATTTAATGCTGTATCGTAACCTAAAGTGTGACTTGTTCCAAAAATATCATTATCAATAGTACCTGGAATTCCAATTACTGGAAAATCAAACTCTGTATTAAAAAGCAAGGCTCCGGTAAAACTTCCGTCTCCACCAATTACAACTAATGCATCAATACCGGCATTAATTAAATTTTGATGCGCGATTTTCCGACCTTCCGGCGTTCTGAAATCTGCAGAACGGGCTGACTTAAGAATCGTCCCTCCTTTATTAATAATGTTATTTACACTACGAGGTCCCATTTCCTTGAAGTCACCTTCAATCATACCTTGGTATCCTCTATAAATTCCTACACATCCTATGTTATGAAAGGCACATGTTCGAACAACTGATCGTATAGCGGCATTCATTCCTGGTGAATCTCCACCAGATGTAAGAACCCCTATTTTTTTTATTGTTTTTGACATTATTTAAGTATTAAAGTGTAAATTTAGCAAACATCCCGCACTTTTAAAGCTATGTTTTTAATAAATTAATAAATTAGCTCAAATTCAAACGTTTTCGTTAATAAGTTTTCGGAAAAGCCAAAAAAAACCACATTTTTTTCATAAAAAACAATTATTTAGTTATAATTTGATAATTAACAATTTAAAACAATTAAAATGTTGCGGGTATTAATTCTAAAAAAAGAAGTAAATTTAATCAATAAAGAAGTAGTCTGTAGTTAATTTTTAGCTATTAAAACGATAAACATCTAAAAACAAGTAAGATAAAAGCAATTTAGGCAAATTACTTGATTAAAACATCTTAAATAAAAGATACCCTTAATCTTCTTCAGGAATAACCGCTTCCTGATTCTTTTTAGGACTTTCTTCCTTTGATTTCTTAGAATTGGAAAAATTAATATATTCAGGAGACATATAAGAATCCTCATCAATATATTCTGTATTGGTAGCTCTTTCTAATTTATGATTTTTAAAAATTTTATTGACCAATTCCTTGAAAGTATCAAAATCAACTTCGTAAGAAACCCCTACCCCTTGCGTATATCCAATTCCCTGTCCAATATAATTAATATCATTTTCCTTATTGAAAAGACGTAAATTCATGGTTCCGTCGTCATTAACCCTATACAAGACTTCGACATCGCCAACTATTGCAGACTCATTAATTCCTCCAAAAGGAACCCCTACTTTTCCATTAATGGTAAATCTTTCGTTTATTTTTGACGAAATTGTTGCCACAAATCTTCCATCAGTTTCTTTCCCTAATCTTCTATCTGCCCCGATAACATTAATCCCCACTTTGAATTTATCATCCTCAGACTGTATAATATCACCTAATAAGCCCGTAGCGGTTTCAAATAAACTTCCTGATAAATCGGACTGGCTCACCCCTTCTGGACTTAAAAAGCCTCCTGAAGACAAGAGATATAACGCTTGGGTTTGACGAACGTCTTTATCATTTAACTTATATTGAATTTCCGATTTCAAAACATTACTTACGGTTGGGAACTCTATATTAAAATCAGGATCAGGACTCATTAAATCGCCTCTAAGCCCTATTACGACTTCAACGGGTACTTTTCTGTTAAAAGATGAATTTTCGAGCAATACAGCAGGATTTGCAGTCGTTTTATATACGGCCTCCAAATTCAACTGTGCTCTCATAGGATCACCTTCCCAGGATATAGAACCTCCTTTTTTAACTGCAAATTTTTTATCAAAAAGACCTCCGTATTTAAAATTATAAGTTCCTTCATAGGCCTGGAAATCCCCCCACATATTAAACTTACCCAAAGTATTGATTTTGAATAAAAGAGACCCAAATCCCTTTCCTTTCATACCATGTCCTGTGCTTCGATCCAAAATCACTTCGACTTCAGCATCAGGGGTGATGTCAAAATCAAATTCTAATTCAAGCCCATTATAATTTCTGGTATTTTCAACAATCCCGTACTTTAAATTGTATTTTTCTTTAGGTGTTACAAAATGAATAAAACTACTCTCAGCTACACTCTCAGCATAATTGATAGGAATTTTTATCGCGGTACCTTTCTCTGATTTTGCAGCCACTTTGATAAACAGCCCTTCAGTTGGCCCTTTTATAGTTGCAAAACCATTAATAAATGCAGTTCCAAAATAAGCAGCGTCCTCACTGTCTTTTGTATCTAAAGCCAGAAATCTTTTTGAACTTACCGTTAAATCCAATTTCCAATCCCCAAAATTATTATGTTCAATATTGCCGTTCAAAATTCCCTTTGTTCCAAATTTTGTATCGGTCAACGAATTATTTCTAAACAAGAATTTTTCGTCTGTCAAATCGACTATTGTCCTATTTGCCAATTCATAATCAACATTCAGATATGGAATTCCCATTCCTGCATCTTCTAAATAAAGGCGCCCATTAATTTGAGGCTTGTTAAGATTTCCCTCTATTGTTGCATTACCGGACACTACCCCTCTGATATTTGAAAGTACTTCTCCTCCCAGCGGGTCTAATGTTGCCAAATTAAATTTGTCTAATTTTAATCTTAAATCAAGAAATGTTTCTTTATTGAAGATATCAAAACTACCTTCAACATTAAATGATTCGAAGTTTTCATTTTCTAATGTAGAATTTATGGCAAATTTCCTCAAATTCTCGTCCCCTTCAATATCTAAATCTAAAGTACCTAAGTCAATATTATTTAAATTTAAACGATCGATTACTATTGAAGCTGTTGGTTGAAAAACGGCCTTATTCTGTTTAAAACTGATATCTCCATTTATATTTCCTTTAAAAACGAATTTGTTATTTTCAGGAGTAATTTTATTTAAATCAACGTCTTTGAATCTTAACTTCAGGTCCTTATAACTCTTATCCTTAAAGACTCCCCACAGACTGATCTGTTGGTCCTCGTGAGACAAAACAATATCATCGAAAGTAAAATTCTTAAACTCTTTATCAAAGACTACCTGATTATTAGGGGTATCATTTTCGTTCAAAAACCATAAATAATCCTTAAATTTTAATTCCGATTTACTTATACCAACGACATTATTTTTGTCTTTATTAATAGTATGATATAAATTCAAATTATAATAATCTTCGCCTTTTTTTCCTCCTTTAAATTCTGAACGAAAGAACAGGGTATCTTTCATCGTCACATTTATCAAACTAAAATCCCGTATTTTATAATACTTTGTTTTTATACTATCTAATTCGATATAAGCATTATAAAGAGGGTTTTTATTATCGATGGACACTCTTATATTATCAAATGTGTTTTTTGATGCAACAATCTGAGGAGAATTGAAATTGAATTTAAAGTCATTATTATCAGAACTCAAATTACCCTTTACAATAGTGTTTGAACCGATAGAAATTTCAGGATACATTATCTCAATAATTTTACTGTAAATAGTAAAATCAAACTTCAAAAACTGTCCTTTCTTGACCTTATGGGGTTTAAAATTGGTGTAGAGACTCCCTAAAGAATTCCTTATTAACTTATTCAGTTGATTAAATTGGTATTTACCCACAATTTTTCCTTCAACAATATCAGGAGAATTAACGGTTATGGTACGTAACCTATCGGTATCAAAACTCGAATTGATTGTAAAATCATCAAAAAAATAGGTTGATTTTGGGTTTTGATAAGTCGTTTCTTTTATAAAAATATTTCCCTGAAGATTGTCAATCGTATTTCCTGATACCTGAACAACTACATCCCCTTTGAAAACAGAAGTACTGTCTTTTACAAATTTCAATTTGTTTAGATCGGCATTTGCGATATTAATATGGAAATCAAATCTATTGTCTTTTTTACTGAAATCAACCAAACCATCAAATGTCATCTTCAGATTAGGATCACTAACCGAAACCTTACCTTTATAAATTGGCATTTTAAAATTACCATTCAAGACCACATTTTGATAGGAATATTTTTTATAATCAATTTGACTAACCTCTCCTTCTACGGCTGTATTTAAATATTTTTCAGAAAACCCAACACCATCAACATCTAAATTCAAACTTACTTTTCCCAGCTCCTTGTTATCCAAGAAATTACCAATATCAAAATTCCCTAAAACTACATTTCCTTTATAAGAAGCCTTGTCTATAAACTCCATGTTATTCATCACAAATTTTGATTGCACAGCACCTAAGGCACTAGTCATTTTAAAATCGGCATTGATTGAAGCTACAGTTATTTGGGAATTACCAACTATCGTAACCAGTCCTAATTTTTTAATAGAAGCCGGTAGTTTTTTACCAAGAACATTCGGAAGTAAAGCAACTAAATTATCATAACTGGAAGATAGCTTTTCAAAATTTCCGTTCATATAGAATTTTTGATCATCATTCCCAAAAAGATTTTTGAAATGAATAGCCCCTCTTATTTGAGATTTTTTGGTGTCATTCAATCTCAATCTGGTAAGTCTCAAATCATTTAAAGGCCCTTTTATAACGGCCTTTAAATAAAAAATTTGGTTTCTGCCCAACTCATTATAAAAACAACGAATATCATTAGAAGCTAATTTAGCCGACTCTAAATGAACATCAAACTTTACCTTATCTGTAAAATCAGAGAAATCTTCAATTTTATAATTTAAAGCAACGGTCCCTTTTAACTTGGATTCTTTAGTCTCTAAATCTAAATTCGCTAATTTTATTTGCTTTTTAGTATAGCTGAATATCGAACTCAGATTAGTCACATATATTCCCCGATGATCTAAAAAAGACATTTTATGAATAGTCGTATTCACATTTGGTCCATAAATCTTAAAATTGGAAATATGTGCATTTAGTTTAGAGAAATCAACATCCTTCGGAACCTTACGATTTTCATCAGTCAAAATAAAATGTCCATTAGTAACAAATGCCTCATTAGCTGTTAGAAAAAATGGTTTCTTTGGAGGTTCTTCAGAAGTACCAAAAGCATTGATGAACTTATCTAAATTAGTCTCTTTCTCATTTTTATAAGTCTTCAAATTAAAAAGTACTCCATCTAATCTTACTTCCCCAAAAATCAAATCAACATCCACTAGTTTTTTCACATCCAAAATATTGGTTTTGATTCTATTGGCATAAATAAGGGTGTCTTTATGATGGTCCAGAATCAATACTTCCTTGAATTTCACACCTCCAAAAGCTGATATTGCGACTTGATCAATTGTAATGTTAATACCAAAATCCTTATTGATAGTATTCATGAAATATTGCGCAATCTTGGTCTGAACAAACGGCAAGGTTAAGGCAATACCCAGAACCAGCAAAAGTAGGAACAGTCCAAGAAGAGAACGAAATACTATTTTTTTAATCTTTTTGATACTAACTATGATTTAATTTTTTTTGAAATTCTAATTTGGCTAAACAAAGGGAATTCCTTAAATAAAAATTCTTTAATTTTGGCTCTTCTGTTTTTCTTAAACAGATTGTCAAATATAATTCAAAATTTGTCCCTTTATATGCAAAATTCCGAGGTTTTTATTCTTGCCATCGAAAGTTCCTGCGATGATACTGCAGCAGCTGTTTTACATAACGATAAAGTATTGTCGAATGTTGTTGCTAATCAACTTATTCACAATCAATACGGCGGTGTAGTCCCTGAATTGGCTTCCAGAGCACATCAACAAAATATAGTTCCGGTTATTGATGCGGCGCTTCGCAAGGCAAATATACAAAAAGAACAGTTGTCTGCAATTGCCTTCACACAAGGTCCCGGACTTATGGGCTCTCTTCTTGTGGGAAGTTCTTTTGCAAAATCTTTGGCTCTAGCCTTAGATATTCCATTAATTGCAGTAAATCATATGCACGCCCATATTTTAGCCCATTTTATTGATGAGGAAGGATTTGACAAACCTACTTTTCCTTTTTTAGCATTGACTATTAGTGGCGGTCATACTCAAATCGTGCGGGTAGATAGTTTTTTTGACATGACGATTATAGGAGAAACTACTGATGATGCTGTTGGTGAAGCTTTCGACAAAAGCGCAAAAATATTGGGTCTGCCCTATCCTGGTGGTCCATTAGTGGATAAATACGCCCAATTAGGTAATCCGAAAGCTTTTGCGTTTACAAAACCCAAAGTTCCCGGACTTGATTTCAGCTTTTCAGGATTGAAAACAGCCATTTTATACTTTATCCAAAAGAAGAAGTTGGAAGACCCCAATTTTGTCGATGAGCATATGAATGATATTTGTGCTTCTATCCAACATACTATTGTCGAAATTTTGATGGACAAATTGAAATTAGCCGTAAAGGAAACCGGAATCAAACAAATAGCAATTGGTGGTGGTGTTTCTGCCAATTCAGGAATTAGAAATACATTAAAGGGAACGGAAGCTAAATACGGTTGGAAAACATTTATCCCTAAATTTGAATACACAACCGATAATGCTGCAATGATTGGAATTGCAGGTTATCAAAAGTTCTTATCACAAAATTTCGAAACTTCATCTGTAGTTTCAAAAGCACGAATTCAATTCTAGATTATGCAATTATTTTACAATCCAAACATAAACGAAGCAACCGAAACCTTCTCTTTTGATAAAGAAGAAAGTAAACATATTATCAAAGTACTGCGTAAAAAAGACACGGATATTTTATTTGTAACCAATGGCGAAGGTTTTTTATTTAAAACTGAAATTACCTTGGCATCAGACAATAAATGTACTGTAAAAATCATTTCTTTTGAAAAGGTAGCTCCTGCTAAATTTAAGTTGCATCTTGCTGTTGCTCCAACAAAGATGAATGATCGTTATGAATGGTTTTTGGAAAAAGCAACAGAAATTGGTATTCACGAAATCACACCAATAATATGTGATCGTTCTGAACGAAAAGTAGTCAATCTTGAACGATTTGATAAAATTTTATTGGCAGCAATGAAACAATGCAACCAGCTCTATCTTCCTAAATTGAACGAAGCGATCTCTTTCAAAGAGTTTATAAAACGTAAAAATGACGGATTACAATTGATTGCCCACTGTGAGGAAACCGATAAAAAAACACTGAAATCCGTTTTGAAACCAAATGAGGATGTAACTTTACTTATAGGGCCAGAAGGCGATTTTTCTGAAAAAGAAATTGCATTGGCACTTGAGAATAATTATATTCCGGTTTCATTAGGAAATACCCGATTACGAACCGAGACAGCTGCAGTTGTTGCTTGTCATAGTGTCGTTTTTTTTAATGAGAATTAATATTTTTGATTGCCTTATTATGAAAAAAATATACTTCTTGTTCCTGTTTACTTTTATCAGTTCTTTTTCACAAGAGATTGCTTTGGTAAAATATAGCGGTGGCGGTGACTGGTATGCAAATCCTACTTCACTACCCAATTTGATAAAATATTGCAATGCAAATATCAACACAAAAATAAAATCGAAACCAGCGACGGTCGAACCCAGCAGTCCTGATTTATTTTCCTATCCATACCTACATATGACCGGGCACGGAAATGTAATTTTTAGTGATGTCGATGTCAGTAACCTGAGAAATTATATGCAGTCGGGTGGTTTTCTTCATATTGATGATAATTATGGAATGAATCAATACATCGGAAAGGAAATAAAAAAAATATTTCCCTCTACTGATTTGGTGGAACTTCCGGCAAACCATTCCATTTTTCAAAAACCGTATCTTTTCCCTGGTGGACTGCCCAAAATACATGAGCATGACGGTAAGCGCCCACAGGCATTTGGGATCTTTGTTGAAAATAGATTAGTGCTTCTTTATACTTACGAATGTGATTTGGGAGATGGCTGGGAAGATGCAGAAGTAAACAACGATCCTATTGAAGTTCGTGAAAAAGCCTTAAAAATGGGAGCCAATATTATGAATTATATCTTTACTAATTAATTGAAACCGACACAACTCAAACACGAAGACCTTCCATTTGAAAAGAAAACATTCCCAATAGTCTTGGTATGTGATCATATTTATTTTCAACAAAATATCGGTTCTCTTTTTAGAATCAGTGAAGCCTTTGGTGTTGAAAAAATTATTTTTTCGGGCAAGGAAATCCCCTTAAACCCAAGAAAAATAAATAAAACTTCCAGAAGTACCCATTTACATGTTCCCTATACTGTAATTGAAGAAACACAGCAGTTAGTTGATTATTTATTAGAAAATAATTACGAAATCATTTCATTAGAAATAACTGACTCAAGTAAACCACTTAGAGATGTGATTATTCCTCAAACAAAAAAAATAGCCTTAGTCATCGGGAGCGAGATAAACGGGATAAACGAGACTATTCTTACTATTTCAAATCAAATTGTCCATATCAATATGTATGGAAATAACAGTAGCATGAATGTAGTACAAGCAGCAAGTATTGCTTTATATGAAATCACCTCCGTAAAAAAATAAAAAATCCGCAACCCCCTTATTTTACTGATCACAAAGCTATTAATGTTAATATTTCTTAAAAAATATTTTTTTAATCAAGTAATTTGTTATAAAATTGCAGAATAATTAACCAAAACCAATTATTTATAACAAAACAAATTATTATGAAAAAAATTCTTTTAAGTGCTGCATTCGTTTTGATGCTTTTCTCATGTCAAAATGAAGAAACCGGATCTGCTAATTTAGAAGCTAGCGCTGTAACAAAACGTAGTTGTGCTTCACAAGAGGTATTAGAAGCTCAATTAAAAGCTGATCCTACATTGGCCATCAGAATGAACGAAATTGAAGCGTTTACACAAAAATCAATCTTGAGCGGTCGTTTAGTAAATGGGAAAATTGAGATTCCTGTAATTGTAAATGTATTGTACAAAACTGCAGCTGAAAATATTTCTGATGCTCAAATTCAATCTCAAATCGATGTTTTAAATCAAGATTTTAATGCTACCAATTCTGATTTCAATAGTGTTCCATCATTATTCTCAGGAGTTGCTGCAAATGTTGGAATAACTTTCGTATTGGAAAAAATCAATAGAAAGTCTACAACAAAAACATCTTGGGGAACTAGAGATGCTATGAAAAAAACAAAACAAGGTGGTCTAGATCCAACTTCTCCAACAACAAAACTTAATATGTGGGCTTGTACTATTGGTGGTGGAATCCTAGGTTATGCACAATTTCCTGGTGGAAGTTCAGCTACTGATGGTGTTGTAATTGATTCAAAATATTTTGGACTTTCAGGAACAGCAAGCTATCCATATAATTTAGGAAGAACAGCTACTCATGAAGTTGGTCACTGGATGAACTTACGTCATATTTGGGGTGATGCTACTTGTGGAAGTGATTTAGTTGCAGACACACCTACACACAATACTGCTAATTATGGTGTTCCTGTATTTCCACATTATAGCACTTGTACAGGAACTCCTGTAGAAATGACTATGAACTATATGGATTATACTGATGACAGAGGAATGTATATGTTCTCTAACGGACAAAAATCAAGAATAGATGCCATATTTGTTTCTGGTGGAGCAAGAGCAGGTTTCGGAATATAATTTTTTTTAGTTTTTTTTTAGATTTTAAAACTCGCTACTTGTTAGCGAGTTTTTTTTATCTTTATCTCCTAAAAAGATATAAATGATTACATCCAAAATTATTGCAAATGGAATTTTAAGAGCCATCGGTATTTTAGTTTTAGCGGCTTTGTTGGTTTATTTTTTGTATCAAATTCAATCTGTATTGATTTATCTTATTGTCTCGCTAATCCTCACACTTATAGGGAACCCAGTTCTAGATTTTTTCAAAAAACGATTAAAATTTAGTCATTCAATTGCAACAATAATAACCTTGTTCATTTTCATCTTGATTATAACAGGATTTATAATGATGTTCGTTCCTTTAATTTTATCTCAAGGTGAAAATTTATCTCTTTTAAATACGAAAGAAATTGAGAAGAATACCATTCAATTAATCAACCAAATAACTTCTTTTCTGGAGCAACATAATATTGATGCCTCAAAAATGATTTCCGAAGCAAATTTTACTTCAAAAATAAATTTTAATATTATTCCAAATTTTTTAAATACCGTATTATCTGCCATTAGCAGCTTTGGTGTAGGACTAGGGTCTGTATTATTTATTACTTTTTTCTTTTTAAAAGACAAGCAAATATTTATGCATAGTGCAAAAAAATTAATACCGGATTCCTACGAAGGTCAAATTTTAAATTCATTAGAAAAAATAAATCACTTATTGTCACGTTATTTTATCGGTTTATTGGTTCAGTTATTTATTGTTTTTCTTTTATACCTTATTGTATTAACAATTTTTGGCGTACCAAATGCAATCGTTATTGCTTTTTTATGTGCGGTTTTAAATATCATTCCATATATAGGTCCTTTAATAGCTTCTTTTTTAGCAGCAATTTTAACAATGATAAGCCATTTAGGCAGTGATTTTCAAACTGCTATTTTACCCACAACAATTTATGTTTTAATCGGATTTTGGATTGTGCAAATTATTGATAATAATCTGTCGCAACCCATCATTTTTTCAAAAAGTGTTAGTTCTCATCCACTTGAAATCTTTCTAATAATACTCATTGCCGGTTTTCTTTTCGGTATTTTAGGAATGGTGGTTGCGGTTCCTTTTTATACCATAATAAAAGTAATAGGTAAAGAATTCTTTCCTGAAAATATTGTTATTAAGCTATTAACTAAAAATATTTAATTTTGGATTTAAAACTGCTAAATCCTGAGATACAAAACTTCATTGATGCTAATATTGATACAAGCATATCAAAATTAGCATTACAAAAGAATCCCTATCCGGAAGTCGAATGGCTTTCAATTTTAAATCAAATTGAGGCGAAAAAAAAGGCGAAAGATAAATTACCAAACTGGTTTTCCACCAAAAATATTATTTATCCAAGTAAAATTTCAATAGAACAGACATCTTCCGAAAAAACAGCATCATATAAATCATCCATAGTATCTGGAGATAATTTAATCGATTTGACCGGCGGTTTTGGCGTCGATGATTATTATTTCGCAAAAAAAATGAGCTCGATCGCCCATTGTGAAATCAATCCGGAATTATCAGCTATTGTAAAACACAATTTCGAACAACTGAATGTTAAGAATTGTATTTGTTATTCGGGCGATAGTTTAGAAACTTTAACAACACTAAATAAAAAGTGGGAATGGATATATATTGATCCTTCGAGAAGAAATGACGCCAAAGGAAAAGTATTCATGCTTAAAGATTGTCTACCAAACGTTCCAGAAAATCTTAGTTTCTATTTTGAAAATTCAGATTCTATTCTAATAAAAACGGCTCCTTTACTAGATCTTTCAGCAGCTTTATCCGAACTTCGAAATGTAAAAAACATTCATATCGTAGCTTTGGATAACGAAGTAAAAGAACTCTTATGGGAATTACATAAAGAATATAATGGCAGTGTCACGATAAAAACCATTAATATTATAAAAGACAAAACGGAGACTTTTGATTTTATTTTAAATCAAAAATTAGAGGAAACGTCTTATGGGTTACCTCAAAAATATTTGTACGAGCCCAATAGTGCCATCATGAAATCTGGAGGTTTTGATGCAGTAGGAACTTTTTATGATTTAGATAAACTTCAAAAACACTCCCATTTATATACTTCAGATAATTTAATCTCATTTCCAGGACGAGTTTTTGAAATTCAAACTACTATCCCATACAACAAAACGGAAATGAAAGCACATTTAGAAAAAAAACAAGCCAATATAACTACAAGAAACTTTCCTGATTCAGTAGAAATTATCCGAAAAAAATGGAAAATAAAAGACGGAGGAAATCTTTATTGTTTTTTTACCACCGATAAAAATAACCACAAAATAGTTTTAATTTGCACCAAAATAAAATAAAAATGAAACACCTGATTACAATTACTTTATTCTTCTTAAGCTTTATTTCCTTAGCCCAAAAACCGTGTGAATACAGTGTAAATATTACCGATTCCATAGGCACTTATAAATCGACAAAAGAATATATGATTTGCGAGAAAAATTTTGCTGAAACATCAAGCTATATCTTTTTTTCTTTAGCCGTAACAGATGGTTTGCCTACCCTGAATGTACAAATGATTCAAAAAAGCAAATCATTCCTGAAGGCTAACTGTTTCGATAAAAATTCCAAATTATACCTCCAATTAAATAATGGAAAAATAATAACCCTAATTCATCTCAACCAAGAAGATTGTGGTACCATGCTTCGTAATGATAACGGTTTTGATAATAGGATAATGACTGGTTCCTTCCTGTTTATTAAAGATAGCTTTGAAGATTTGAAAACTTCTCCTATATCGATGATGCGAATTAAATACCTGACCGATACCGAAGATTATGTTATCAAAAAAGAATTTAAATCGGAATTAAACAATGAAATTTATGAACCAGAAACGTACTTCATAAAGAATTTATATTGTGTGGAATAATCATTTACATTCCCATTTAGCATTAGAAACTTTATCTTTAGAAGACGATTTTAAGTTATAATGCCACCATTCTGAATCAAAGGAATTGAAATTACTTTTGAGCATTATTTTTTTTAATAATGCTCTATTTTTTTTGACTTCATCTGAAACATTTGGATAATTGTGAGCCGCTTCTTCTCCAAAGAAGTCAAAAGGAGTTCCCATATCCAATTCTTTGCCTTCACTATCTACAAGAGTTATATCTACAGCTCCTCCCTTATTATGAATTGATCCTTTGCTTGGATCAGCAACATACTTGGGATTGGAAACAATGGTCCACATTTTTTTTTGAATATCCAAAGGACGGTAACAATCAAAAATCTTGATTTTGTACCCTTTCTTTATAAACTTCTTATTCGCTTCTATGAGACTCCGAACCGTTTTTAACCGCAAAAAACATTCAGCGCAATCATATACCTTTGCTTTCAGAAAATTATCTTCTGTAGCATACTTCATATCATACACAAAATCGGTACTATAATCTTTAAGATTAACAAAAACAGTATCATTAATTGACTTAGCAGTTACTTCATTTTTGACAACAATAACCTGAGAATTACAGGAAACAATCCATAAAAGAGAATACACGAATAGCAGTTGTTTGATAAGAGAATTCATAAATATAATTTTCTATAAAATTAGGATAATTTTTGATTTGGGCTTCAAAGTTATTACAAAACAAAAAACCCTATCCGCTATGGATAGGGTTTAAGAATCTGAAAAAATCAGATTAAAGAAAGGCGACGACATACTCTCCCACATAATTGCAGTACCATCTGC
>RCUQ01000224.1_pt1 | contig 32398 bp, 30 predicted proteins | sample 2166351 | NCBI WGS metagenome assembly RCUQ01 (sample SAMN09932597, study PRJNA488358) | compost metagenome | feature: garden; material: soil; isolation source: compost soil in acetonitrile-enriched culture | place: Germany: Experimental Botanical Garden Goettingen | collected 2016-01-27
GGCCGAGCACGACATCGGAAACGGCGGAGGCTTCAAGCTTGGCCCGCTCGAGAGCTTCGCGGATGACGATCGAGCCCAGCTCGCTTGCGGGAAGGGTGGAAAGCCCACCCATGAACTTGCCGATCGCAGTACGGGCGGCGGAAACAATTACGATATTGGTCATGGTTTTCACTCCGGCACTTTGGGCCATTTTCAAAAGGAGAAACAGGCGCGCCGGGGTTTGCCGGCGCGCGCCGATGTCAGAAGCAGTAGAGGCCTATAAGGAAGATCGGCAGCGTGACGATGAGTGCGGTCACGCAATAGCCCATGATATCGCGGACCCCGAGTCCAGCGATTGCAAGTGCCGGCAGTGCCCAGAAGGGCTGAGCCATGTTCATCCACTCTTCGCCATAGGCGATCGCCATGGCGGCCATGCCCTTGTCCACGCCGAGAGCCTGTGCCGCCGGCATGATGAAGGGACCCTGAACGACCCAGTGTCCGCCACCGGAAGGTACGGCAAAGTTGATGAAGCCGGACGACAGGAATGCCAGAACCGGGAATGTGTCCTTGTTGGCTATTTCAACGAACCAGTTAGTGATCAGACCACCCAGACCGGAATGCTCCATCATCATCTGAATGCCGGCATAGAACGGGAACTGGATCATGATCCCTGCCGTTCCGCGGGCGGCATTGCTGATGGCGCGAGCATATGCCATCGGGGTCTGGTGCAGCAGCAGGCCGGCAATCACCATGATCAGGTTGACGATGTTGACCGTCATGTTGAAGCCATGGCTCTGGAAATACTGAACCAGATAGACGATACCGAGCGCAGCAACGATCCAGACGAAGACGCGGCTTTCTTCCAGGCGTTCCGCAAAGGTGGCATCCGGCCCCAGAACACGTTTCGTCGATTCTTCCGGCTTCAGGAGCTTGGGATCGATCGCGACGACATCCTTTTCGGCAGGGTGCATGAAGCGGCACAGGAACGGCAGGACGACGATGAGGGCGACTGTGATGAAGATGTTGTAGCCGGTGAAGATCGTGTCGGAAATCGGGATGAGACCGACCGACTTCTCCATTGGATTGCCCGGAGTGGCGGCGACCAGCGGAACAGAGGCCGAAAGGCCGCCGTGCCAGGTCATGAAGCCGATATAGGCCGACGCAATCAGCAGGCGATAATCTGCTGCGGGAATACGACGGGCCACCTGACGGGCGAACATGGCGCCGACAACCAGACCGAAGCCCCAGTTGATGACGCAGGCAACGCTCGAGGCAAAAACGACCAGCATGACGCCCTGGCGCGGCGTCTTGGCAATAGAGGACAGCTTCACCATCAGTTTGTGGATGGGATCGGAACTGGCCAGGGCATGGCCGGTCACCAGAACCAAAGCCATCTGCATCGAGAATGCCAGAAGGTTCCAGAAACCGTCGCCCCACATATTCACCATGTCGAGCACGGAAGACTGCGTCAGGAAGACGCCAAGGGCAAACGTGATGATCGTCAGGAGAATGGCAAAGACCAGTGGATCAGGCAGGTAACGGCTTACAAGGCTTGAGAGGCCCTTTGTCAGGGCGTGAATGGGGTTGAAACGGCTCGCGCTCGTTTCCCCGCTGGGAACGGACGACATGATTTATCTCTTTCTGAATGAGAGAAGGATCACTCTGTGATCTGCATCTCGGGAACGTTCGAGGGAATGATCAGCTCGCAGTCGGTTGCGGCCTTTACCTGATCGATCGAAACGCCGGGCGCGGTCTCCTTGAGGATAAGGCCTTCTGCGCTTGGCTGAAGAACGGCAAGGTCCGTGACGATCAGATCGACACGGCGCACCGAGGTCAGCGGCAGCGTGCATTTCTGCACGATCTTAGACTTGCCCTTGGCCGTATGCTGCATGGCAACGATCACGCGCTTTGCACCCGAAACGAGGTCCATCGCCCCGCCCATGCCCGGCACCATCTTGCCCGGCACCATCCAGTTGGCGAGTTGCCCTGACTGATCGACCTGCAGGCCGCCAAGGACCGTGACGTCGAGATGGCCGCCCCGGATGAGCCCGAAGGACGTAGCGCTGTCGAAGGCGCAGGCTCCCGGCAGGGCGCCGATGAAAGCGCCGCCGGCGTCGGTCAGATCTCCGAGCGCAAAGCCCTGTTCAGGAAGCGCCGACATGCCGATGATGCCGTTTTCCGATTGGAAGAAAACATTCAAGTTGTTGGGCAGGTAGGCGGCAACCATCGTCGGCAAGCCGATACCCAGATTGACCAGGAAACCATCCTGTAGTTCAAGCGCAACACGCTTGGCGATCAAAGTCTTTTCATCCATGACGGTTCTCCGTAGCAATGAGGTAGTCCACCAGCACATTCGGGGTGACGACCACATCCGGTGGGATAACGCCGACGGGAACGATGTCCGCGGCTTCGACGATCACGGTTTCGGCCGCCATTGCCATCAGTGGATTGAAATTTCGCGCCGTTAGCGCGTAATCGACGTTTCCGTAATAATCAGCGCGCTTGGCATTGATCAGGGCGAAATCCGCCTTTAGCGGTTTCTCGACGAGATAGGTTTTGCCGTCGATCTCGATTGTCTGTTTGCCTTCCTCCACGGTCGTGCCGACGCCTGTCGGCGTGAGAACGCCGCCAAGCCCGAAACCGCCGGAGCGAATGCGCTCCGCAAGCGTGCCCTGAGGCACGAGCTCGACCTGCGTTTCTCCGGCAATCATCTGCCGCTGTGTTTCGGGATTGGTGCCGATATGGCTGGTTACCAGCCTTCCTACAAGTTTCGCATCGATCAGCTTGCCGATACCGACATTCGGGCGGGCGGTGTCATTGGCAATGACCGTCAGGCCCTTTTTGCCTTGCCGCACGAGTTCGTTCATTAGACGGTGGGGCGTGCCGGCGCCCATGAAGCCGCCGATCATCAACACCGCACCATCGGGAATAGCCGCAACGGCATCTTCCAGGTTTCGCAATTTACTCATGAAATATTCATCCTTTCCTTGACGGGAAGGAGAATTTGCCTGTCGACGCGGATAGGCGCCGGCAGGACTGATCCTCCTGAACTGCCTGGAAAAAATGCTTCACGAGAGACCTTTTCAGGCGGTTCGCCTATTTAAATTGCATAAAGCGTGCCACCTTCATTCAGCGCCAAGAGCGCTTCAGGCTTGCGGTTTGATAGCTGGGGAAGAGGTTATCGGTGCAAGATCCTGCATAGTGCGCACAGCGTTGCGCACCACTTCCGGCAAAGCCGGGCGGTTCAGGTAAGTTCGTATTCCTGCAGCTTGTAAAGCAGCGAGCGGCGGCTGATCCCAAGCTGCCGGGCCGTCTTGACCCTGTTGCCACCATTGCGCGTCAAGGCTTCGGCGATGACCCTGGCTTCATAATCCGAGATCAGGTCGCGCAGCGCCTTGTCCCGATCGTCCGGCTCCGTTGTCACGGTCAGGTCGCTTCCATCTTCCAGACCGCATCTGATATTTTCCGGCAGGTCTTCGGCAAAAACCAGGCCGCCCGTGCTCATGACGACCGCGCGCTCCACAGCATTGGAAAGCTCGCGGACATTCCCCGGCCACGAATATCGCATCAGGCATTCGACGGCATTCTGATCGAAGCCATCGACGTCGATATGGTTTTCGGAAGCGAAGCGCTGGAGGAAATGGCTGGACAGAAGGCGGACGTCCTCCGGTCTTTCCCGCAACGGAACCGTTCGCAGCGTAACGACATTGAGACGGAAATAGAGGTCCTGGCGGAAAAGGTTCTGCCGGACCATTTCCTCCAGGTTCCTGTTGGTCGCGACGACAATGCGAACATCCGCAGGTATGAGCTTGTCGCCACCGACACGCTCGAACTCCCGCTCCTGCAGAACCCGCAGCAGCTTTACCTGCAGGCTGGCGGAAATATCGCCGATTTCATCCAGAAACAGGGTTCCGCCATCCGCCTGCTCGAAGCGTCCCGACCGGCGAGAGACCGCGCCGGAAAAGGCCCCCTTCTCGTGGCCGAAGAATTCGCTTTCGAGCAATCCTTCAGGCACGGCCGCGCAGTTGATCTTGACGAAGGGGCCGTTACTGCGCGTGCTGTTATAGTGGATGGCCGAAGCAATCATTTCCTTTCCGGTGCCGCTTTCTCCCGTCACCAGGACCGTTGCATTGCTTCTCGCTACCTTGGCTACCATCTGCAGCAGGCTCAGCATTTTCGGACTATTGGTGAGGATGCGATCCATGCGGTAGCTGGCAGAAAGCTCCCGCTGAAGCGCTGCGATATCGTCGCGCATCGTCCGCATCTGGAGCGACCTGCCGATGAGTAGCATGACCTCCTCGATATCGAACGGCTTGATGATGTAATCGAATGCGCCGTCCTTTATCGCCTGCACAGCGGTGCCGACCTCGGCATAGGCAGTCATCAGGATTACGGTTGCCGCCCGATCTATCCGGCGTATCTCGGCTAGAGCCTGAAGACCGGTCATGTTCGGCATCCGGATATCCATCAGGACGATGTCGGGCCGCTGCGTCGAAAATGCCGCAACGGCTTCCATCCCATCACGGGCCGTGGTGACGACATAACCCGCCTTCGTCAACACGGCCATGAGCATCTGACGAATAGCCTCGTCATCGTCGACGACAAGGGCGGTGCTGGTGGATCTATTCATGATACGGGCAACTCATCGGTTCTATGGTGTAACTGGGGAAGCCGGAGGTTGACCTCAGCTCCCTTTCCTCGCTTCGAGAAGATCGTCACCGTTCCGTAATGCGCGTCGACGATGCGGTGGACCATGGCGAGGCCGAGACCGGTGCCATTCGGCTTGGTGGAGTAGAAAGGATCGAAGATCTTTTCGAGATCCTCGGCAGCAATCCCTTCGCCATCATCCCTGAAACGGATCAGTGCCACACTGTTCGTCTGCATCGAGGTGGAAATCTCGATCCTGCCGTTTCTCCCGATCGCCTGAAGCGCGTTGATGATGATGTTCAGAAACGCCTGTTTCAGGGATTCGCCGTCTCCCTCGATGGGGGGCAGGTCGGGCGACAGGTCCAGCACCACATGGACGCTCGACTTGCCGCAAGCCAGAAGCAGCACTTCTCTCAACAGATCGTTGATCTGGACGAATTGGATCGCAGGCGGCCGCGGCTTTCCGAACTCCAGGAGCTCAGCGATAATAGAGTTGAGACTGTCGACCTGGCGGATGATCAAGGGGGAATATTTCTGCCACTCCTCAATGTCGTCGCAGCTTTCCAGGAACTGCATAAATCCGCGGATGGATGTCAGCGGATTTCGGATTTCATGCGCAACGCCGGCCATGAGTTCGCCGAGCCCCGCAAGTCTGTCGGCCCTCATGACCTGCGTTCGAAGGCGGCTTTGCTCCGTAAGATCCTTGATGACGACAACAGCGCCCATCGTTTTCACGCTGCTGTCACGCAGCACATTACTGGACACTGCCACGTGCAGGCTGCGCTCCTGCAGAACGATCTCGCCGGGAATATCCGTATGCTCTTCTCCCGCATCCAGCGCATCGAGCAGCAATCGTGAAAAGATATAATTCTCTCCGAATACAAGATCGGAAGGATGACCAATTGCCTCCTGCGCGGTCACGTCGAGCATTTTCTGCGCGGCAGGATTTATCGATGTGATCCGACTGGAGCTATCCACGGCGACAACCCCATCGGCGATGCTGTGTAAAATCCGTTCGGTGACCGATCGCGCATCCAGAACCGCGCGCGCCATCCCGTTGATCTCGATCGCGATTGCACCGATTTCCCCGCGCGGCTCGGGAATCTTGACGCTCAGATCCGTGCGCATCTGCGCCAATCCGCGCGTGATGCTTTTGATATCGCGATCAAGGCCACGGGACAGGCCGAAGGCGAGGACCGTACCAAGAAGAATACCCGTTCCGCAGACCCATATGGCGGCCCGATCGATTGCGAAAGTCTGCCGCTCGACATCTGTCGACAGCTCGTTTGCCCATATGTAACCGACGATTTCTTCACCTTGCTTGATCGGGCGCATCGCATTCATGATCGAACCACGGACCTGCGGACCGGTCTCTATCCGCTCATGGCCGGTTCTCATGACAATCCGCCCCGGATGGTCCGCAGCAATCGGCATTCCGATCGCGCGGCCATATTGCCTGCTCGGACCATAGGTAACGATCGCATCCAGAGCTTTCGAATAATATCCGATGCCGATCCCCGGATTGGCAGCGGCAACCATATCCGTGAAGGAGGAAAGCCTGTTGTTCAGCTGCGTGAGATGTTCCTGCCTGGCAGCAATTGACAAAGCCTGCCTGTCGGCAAGCAGATCTTTCAAATCGGCATCCAGATAGAGGTCGAGAATTCTCGTTATGCCGAAGAGTTTCTGCTCTTTCTCATGCAGCAGGGCAGACTTGCCCTCACGCTCCATCAGGATGCCCGCAGCAACCATCGGCAAAATGACCGCGACACCGAAAATCGCCAGGAGCTTGCCGCGAATTGTATCTGGAACAAGGCGGTGAACAAATGACGCCATAACAGTTTATCACGTCAGAAGATCAATGAGATCGACATTGATCAGACGGCACCAGCGCCTTTTGAAAACCGGAAAATGTTCGACGTGTCCTTTGGCTCATTGTTACAATGAACCGCAGGGTATCTTTTGATCTGTCGCAAATATCCGCCGAGTGCTGCACGCGGCATTTGCCTTGAACGGGCGGCGGCTTGAAGGTTGGCGATAGGCTTTGCCAGACGAGAGAACATCGCGAGAGGCAAGAGCTCCATGCCCGCCTAAAGGCGGGCATGGAGCAAGAATTCAGGCCGCGTCTTTCGGCGGGGCTCCGCGCAGGCGCTCGAGCAGATAGGCGTGGGTGGCCGGGTTGGCGACGATCAGCGTGCCGGTCTTTTCATAGACTTCCGGGCCGCGCCCCCACCAGTCGGTGACGATACCGCCGGCTTCCTGGACGATGAGGATCCCGGCGGCCGTATCGACTAAACCCGTCTCCTCGTAATAACCGGTGAGCCGGCCGCAGGCGACATAGGCGCAGGAATTGGCCGCACTTCCGACGATGCGGACCGCACCGATCGGAGCACGGATTTCGTCAAGGCGCTGATAGGCGCCCGGATGCAGCGACAGGTTCGGCGTTGGAAGGCCGGTGCCGACGCACATAAGCGCCACATCGGTCGAGGTGCTCACATTGAGCCGCGTACCGTTGAGATAAGCGCCCTCACCCTTGATCGCGGTGAACATCTCGTCGGAAACTGGATTGTAGACGAGCCCGCACATCGTTTCGTTGCCACGGCGCAGCGAGATGGTAATCGTATAATGCTGGCCGTAGATGAAGTTCGTCGTGCCGTCGATCGGATCGACCAGCCAGCGATGTTCGCTGTCGGAACCTTCGACGGGCGCGAATTCCTCGCCGGTCAGGCCCCAGGGATACTGGCTGAGCAGGCGCTCGCGGATCAGCGTTTCGGATTGCTTGTCGGCGTCCGAGACGAAATCGCCCGGCCCCTTGATGCCGATCTCGATATCGCGAAACCGCTTGAAATGCTCGAGCGTCAGGGCGCCGGCCTCGCGGGCGGTTTCGACCATGTGATCGAGGATCTTGCTGTAATTGACTGTCATGAACTGAATGCCTTGGCTAACCCTTCCGGGTCATCTGTGGTGATCTGGTCGACTTTGAGCTTGAGCAGGCGCTCGACCTGACAGATGGTTTCAGGGGTGATGTGATTGATCGTCCAGGCATCGACGCGGCGGCCGGCCGCATGGACGGGGGCAATGAGATCGAAGCCGGCATCTTCGGCGGCAAGGACGATGCGGTAATCCAGATAGATCATCCGGGCATCGGGCGCCGTCTTCAGCGCCTGTTCGATGAAGCTCGAATAATCACCCGTCGCCTTCAGCCGCGCCAGGCTTTCGCCGTAACAGGGGTCATAGCCGGTGGCGATGCCGGGAGCCGCCCTTGCCAGCGCTTCGATGGCGTCGAAATCGCCGCCCGAAAGAATGAGCGACGCGGCAATCGGCGCGGCACTTTCGCCGAAATTGGCGATCGCCTGCGGGGTCAGCGCCTCAAGATTTTCCTTGTAGTCGAGTTGCAGCAGCGCATCGGGATGCACGCCTTCGCGGCTGAGAAGAGTGCAGAGATCTTCCAGCAGCAGAACCCTGTCGGTGATCGGCTCGCCGTCATTGCCGCGCAGATGGAGCTCGCGCAGGGCGGCGGCGGAGGTGTTGCGCACCTTGCCCTCACCGGTCGTCTCCCGCTCCAGCGTCAGGTCATGCATTACCGCGAAACCGTGATCGCCATGAACGACGAGATCGACTTCAACACTGGCGCCAAGCCGCATCGCCTCGACGATGAGCCCTCCGGTGAAGACCGGATCGGAAATACGGCGACGGCCGCGATGCCACTTGATGGCGGTGCGATGGCCATCGCGGTCAAGATGGATGGGTGCGCTCACGGTCAGCTCCGGAAGATCTGCTGGTTGTTGCGATAGGCGGCAACGGCGCGAGGCTCAAGATCGACGCCCTGCCCCGTCCGAAACAGGTCGGGATGGGCTACCATCGATTTCAACCGGGTGCCATCGGCGAGATCAAGGTCGACTAGGCCATGCGAACCGTAGTCGGTGACACGATGCACTTTCGCCTTAGGAGTGTCCGAGACGGCCAGGTCGAGTGCTTCGGGACGGATGGCAAGCGTTGCCGGACCGTCTGCGATCGGCAGCAGGAAGCTGAAATCGGAACGGACGAACTGGCCGTTTTTGACCTCGCCTTCGACGAGGTTCATCGTGCCGATGAAACCGGCGACAAAAGGCGTCTTCGGGTCGCGATAGACGACATCGGGACGGCCGATCTGCTCGGTCTTGCCGTTGGCCATGACCACGATACGGTCGGCCATGGAAAGCGCTTCGTCCTGGCCGTGGGTGACGAACAGGGTGGTGATGCCGAGCCGCTGCTGGATGTCGCGCACCTCTTCCCGCAGGCGCTCCCGCAGATGCTGGTCGAGGCTGGCAAAGGGTTCGTCGAGAAGCAGGATCTTCGGTTCAAGCACCAGCGATCGGGCGAGCGCCACGCGCTGCTGCTGGCCGCCTGAAAGCTGGTTCGTCATGCGGTCGCCATAACCGGCGAGACCGACGAGCTCGAGCACGGCCTCGACCTTTTCCCTGATCTCAGCTGCCGGCATGCGGCGCAGCTTCAAGCCGAAGGCGAGGTTCTTAAAGACGTTCATATGGGTCCAGAGCGCATGGCTCTGGAACACCATGCCGGTCGGCCGGCGTTCGGGCGGCAGATGGGTGACGTCTTCGCCATCGATGGTGATGCGGCCGCTGGTCGGCTGTTCGAAGCCGCCGACCATGCGCAGAAGCGTCGACTTGCCGGAACCGGAAGGGCCGAGAAGGCAGACGAGTTCGCCATCGGCGACATCCAACGAGAAGCTGTTGACGGCATGAGTGCCGCCAGAAAAGGTCTTGGTGACCTCAGCGATATGAAGAACAGACATGATATTTCCTAACCACCGAAACCGCGGGCAAATGCGCCGCCGCCGATGACGCGACGGGCAAACATGAGGGCGATGAACGAGGGGACCCAAAGAACCACCGAGAGAACCGCGCCATACTGGATGACCATCTGGTTGTTGATGTAGCTGATCATCAGAACCGGCATGGTGCGGATGCCCGGAGCACCGATCAGCCACGCGCCTTCGGTTTCATAAAAAGTGCCGACGAAGCTCAACAGCACGGCGGCGAAAATGGTCGGCCCCGCCTGCGGCAGGGTGATCGACCAGAACACCCGCAAGGGGCTTGCGCCGACATCGCGGGCCGCCTCTTCCATGCGCCGATCGACCGCCTGGAAGGCCGCGACCGGGATCCAGATCATGAACATCAGCGTGCCGACCAACTGGATCAGCACGACGCCCCAGAAGGTGCCGATGAGATTGAGTTGCAGGAAGATCGCGGCGATCGCCACCAGCAGGCCGAATTTTGGAAAGGCATGGCCGGCGAGGAAGGAGAAAAACAGGATATCGCGACCCGGAAATTTCATGCGCGCAAAGGCATAGGCAGCGGGCAAGCAGATCAGCGCCGACAGCAGTGTCACTACGGTGGACAGTTTCAGGCTCAACATCAGCGCGTTCCAGACGTCGGGACGACCCAATGTCTGGCCCCAGAAACGGAAGCCGAATTTCTGCGGGATGATGTTGGGGTAACGCCAGACCTCGGTAAAGGCCCAGGTGGCGACGACGACGAGCGGCCCGATGATGACAAGCGTCAGAAGGACCGCGAAGGCGATGCCCGACCAGTCGAGGCGCGCGCGTTTGAGGGTAAGCGAGGTCATCTCATTTCCCCCGATTTCTGGCGACGGAGCGCACGTAGAACAGCCCGAACAGGATGCAGAAGCCGAAGGCAACGACAGCCTGCGTCATGGCGCCGATCGGGTCCTGCACATCGCGCAGGGTGCGCTGCATGAAGGGGCCGAGCATTTCCGGGGAGGCCGGACCGAGCAGATAGGGAAGCGTGAAGGACGAAAAGATACCGAGCACCGAAAAGGAAAGCGCCACGAGGATGGAGTTGGAAATGCGCGGCAGGATGATGTGCCAGAAAACCCGGATGGTGTTGGCACCGACATCGCGCGCAGCCTCGATGGACTGGTTGGCGACACTGCCGAGACCCGAAAGCAGGATCAGGACAGTCAGCGGAATATTATCCCACACAAGACCGATGACCGGCCCCCATGGCGTGAGATAGGGCGTGCGGATCTTTGGCAGTCCGACTGCATTCAAGAGGATATCTACCATGCCATTGGGGCCGAGCACGCGGATGAAGGCGAAGGCCAGGATGATCGACGGCACGAACATCGGCAATATGGCGAGGGCCTGCACATAGGCCGGCAGCCGGCCATGCGAAAAACGCAGATACAGCGCGATCGGCAGGCAGATGACCAGCAGCAGGACCGCGCAGACAAGCGTCGTCCAGAGCGTAACGGCCAGATTGTCGAGGCTGTAACGATCGGAAAAGAAGAAGGCGTAGCTCGACAGGTCGAAGCTGGAATTACCGTCGGCATCGGTGCGCCAGATGGTGCGGCTGATCGCATTGATGGCAGGCCAGATGACGAGCCAGATCACCAGAAAGACGGGTATGGCGACAAGCAGGAGGCCGATGGGCCTCCTGCTTGCTGCGGTTTCGGTGGATACCGAAACCGCTCTTTCGACGAATTCGCTCACGACTTGCGGTCGACGTTCGGAGCCACGTGGCGATACCAGCCGTCATTGATGGCTGCTTCCCACTTGCCGCCCGGGAAGGTCGGGATCGACTGCGGGATGATGTCGGCGAACTTCTTACGCAGGTCTTCCGAGACGTGATCCCAGGAAACGCCCGGGAAACCGCCGAGTTCGGTCAGGATGGCGCTCTGCATTTCTTCCGACAGCATGAAATCAGCGAGCTTCAGCGAAGCTTCGTGGTTTGCGCCATTTTCGATGACGACGGAGCGGGTGAAACCGCCGCAAAGCGCCAGATCCTGCAGCTGTACCAGACCGGTTTCAGCCGGCAGCACGCCCTGCTCGATCGCCTGCAGAACCTGGTCGGACCAGACCGGGATCATGGTGACGACGCCCTGTGAGAGCAGTTGCAGCGACTGGGTATTACCGGAAGAGTAAGCGCCCTTGTCGTAGAGATGCGGCGCGATATCGGCGAGCAGCTTCCAAGCCTTGCCGAGCGCTTCGTCGCCGAATTCCTGGGTATAGTTGTCGACCTTGAATGCCTTCGGGTCGAGGCCGTTTGCCTGATGGATGGCGCGGCGGACGAAATTGCCGCCCGAACCGCCCTTGTCGGGACGGTTATAGACGAACTGGCCCGGATTGGCCTTGATCCAGGTGACGAGCGCGTCCCAGGTTTTTGGCGCGTCGGCCGGCTTCAGCTTGGTCGTGTCATAGGCGAGCAGAACCTGCGAACCGCGGTAAGGCAGGCTGTATTCGCTTTCGATGGCAAGCGGATTGACCTTGGAATAGTTGGAAAGACCGGCAGCCTTGATGTTGGTGTAAACGCCGGCCTTGATGGCGCCGGCCGGCAGAAGAGCGTCGGCGGATTCGAAATAGTCGGCCTGCGGATCGGCATTGGTCTGCTTGGCGGCGATTGCGCGCTCGCCGATCGCGATGATGCCGGCACCATCGCCTGCATCGACGAGGTTGAGCTTGAGGCCCGGATTGGCAGCCTCGAATGCGGGCTTAACAATGTTTGTCCAGAAATCGAGAATGTTGGTGTCCGAGCTGGTGTACCAGTCGATCTGGCCCTTGGCGGCAAAGCTCATGCGCGGAGCCAGAGCAAGACCGGCGGCGGCACCGGCTGCGGACATCATAAAAGTACGGCGTTTCATCTTTATCTCCGATTCAGTCGGGCGAGTAAAATTGGGAACCGCCAACTCAATCGAAATATGACCGGAGGCGGCGCTGATCGGTGACTGCACAGCCGTGCAAGTGCGAACCAATCGGCGCCGTTTCTACTGTCCTCCCATAACGCTTTCATGACAGGTTTTGACAGGAACACACATGCACAGGCCCTGTCATGAAACCTTCATCTGCTCTGTAACTCCAACTCGTGCCGCCACGCGGCCGTCACCGCCAGCCATTCGCGGGTGCGGGCCTCCGGGTTTTCGTTGAGCACGATGTCGGTCACCACTGCGGCGCTTTCCGCCCCCTGTTCAAGGACAAGCGGCGCGCGTTCGGCGGTAATCCCGCCGATGGCGACAAGCGGCAGATCGCCGATCCGGCGTTTCCAATCGGCAACCCGCTCGACGCCCTGCGGCTGCCATTTCATCTTTTTGAGGATGGTCGGCCAGACGGGGCCGAGCGCGATATAATCCGGCCTTGCGGCAAGAGCCGTATCGAGTTCGGCGATATCATGGGTCGAGACCCCGAGCTTCAGTTCCGCCCCGCGAATGACATCGAGATCGGCTTCCGCCAGATCCTCCTGGCCGAGATGGACGAAGTCGCACCCTTCCTCGATTGCCAGCAGCCAGTAATCATTGATGACAAGCTGGCAGCCATGGGCGCCGCATATTTTCTTCGCGCGACGGATTTCAGCGCGCAACACGGTGTCAGGCCTGTCCTTGATGCGCAGTTGCACAAGCTTGACGCCAAGCGGCACCAGCCGCTCGATCCAATCGGCGCTGTCGACGATGAGATAGAAAGGATCGAACCTCATGAAAACACCGCCCTGCCGATGACCGGCGTCGAGGGTACCGCCATGTCGCGCGGCTCCAACATTCCGGAGAGATGAGCCAGGCGGCCCGCCTCGATCGCCTTCGCAAAGGCCTCGGCCATGGCCGGCGGATCAGCTGCGCCGGCAACCGCCGTGTTGAGCAGCACGGCGTCGTATCCCAGTTCCATGACCATGGCCGCGTGCGACGGCCGGCCGAGACCTGCATCGACGATCAGCGGGATTTCGGGAAAGGCAGCCCGCATGGCAACAAGCGCCGATGGATTGCGCGGCCCTGCGGCCGAACCGATCGGCGCGCACCAGGGCATCAGCACCTGGCAACCGGCGGCCAGCAGCTTTTCAGCCACGACCAGATCGTCCGTCGTATAGGGAAAAACCTCAAATCCTTCGTCGGTGAGGATGCGCGCCGCCTCGACCAGTTCGAAAACATCCGGCTGCAGGCTGTCGTGATGGCCGATGACCTCGAGCTTGATCCAGTTGGTGCCGAACACTTCCCGCGCCATTTTTGCCGTCAGCACCGCCTCCGATGCGCTGTGGCATCCGGCGGTGTTGGGCAGGATGCGAACACCCAGTTGGCGGATCAGCTCGAAAAACGCGCCGCCCGTCTTGCCGCCGGATGTCTCGCGGCGCAGCGAGACGGTGACGATGCCTGCACCGGAACGCTTGACCGCCTCGGAAAGAATGGCCGGTGACGGATAACGCGCGGTGCCGAGCAGCAGGCGCGATGACAATTCCGCATCATAGAGTTTCAGCATGGTTCAGCCTCCCTGCATGGGCGACAGGATTTCGATCCGGTCTCCCTCCTGGAGACGCGCATCCGCCCGATCCTCGCGATGGACGAGATCGCCGTTGACGGCGGTGGCCAGCCATTCGCCCTCGTATTCGAGCGCGGCCAGAAGCTCCGCAAGCGTGCGCGTCTCCACGGACTGAGTTTCACCATTGACGATGAGGTTCATAGGGTCAGTTCCTTCTGAAGGGCATAGCCGTTGGAAAGCCGGCCAGCAGCCTTTTTCGCCATGGCCGGCGCCAGCAGAAAGCCGTGGCGGTGCATGCCGGCAATCGCCAATCCGCCTTCCATTTCCACCACCCGCGGAACGTTGTCATCAAAGGCAGGACGGATGCCGACACCGGTTTCCACCACCCTCGCCTCGCCGAAGGCCGGATGAAGCGCATAGGCGGCGTTCAGCAGTTCCATCAGAGAGCGCGCCGAAATCGGCCCGTCATCCTCCGTCTCGATCATCGTTGCACCGACCATGAAACGGTGGTCGTCGCGCGGCACGACATAGATCGAATGGCGCGGATGCAGCATCCTGACTGGCCGCGACAGCGTTACCTCTGCGGTCTCCAGATAGAGCATCTCGCCCCGCACGCCACGAAGGCCGGGAATGTTGGGGATGGCAGCAGGGCCGGTGCAATCGAGCACGGCTGTATAGTTCTTCTTCGGCGGCGGCCCCCAGCCGAGATGGAACTCTCCGCCATGGTTGCGGATCGCCTTGGCCAATCCCGCTAATGCCCGACGGGGATCGAGATGGGCCTCACCTTCGAAAAACAATGCCTTGTCGAAACGGCCTGCAAGTGACGGTTCGAGAACGGCGATCTCGTCCTTATCAAGCCAGGCATGACCGCGTGTGCGGGAAGCAAACCGAGTGAGATCGGCCAAATCGCGCGGCTGCGCCACGACCAGCGTGCCGTTGCGAATGACCGCCCCCGGCACCGCCCTGTCCCACCAATCAGCAGCATCGAGCCCGAGCGTCAGAACGATCTCTTCCGCCGCCTCGCGCTCGCAATAGGGCGCCAGCATGCCGCCGGCAAAATGCGATGCGCCCTGCCCGATGACCTCCTGATAATCGACGATATCGACATCTTCGCCGCGCCTGAGAAGTTCAAGAGCCACAGTGAGGCCGGCGACGCCGGCCCCTTTGACGAGAAACAGAGACATCAGGCTTCGCTCCCGACATTTGCCAATGGGTTTTCCACCGGCATGTAGAGATCACCGCCATCGCGATATTTCGCCGCCATCGCCTCCAGCCCCTCCTTCTGCGCCTCGGCACGGATATCGTGCGAGATCCGCATCGAGCAGAATTTCGGGCCGCACATGGAGCAGAAATGCGCCACCTTGTGCGCATCCTTGGGAAGCGTTTCATCGTGGAAACTGCGCGCCGTATCCGGGTCCAGCGACAGGTTGAACTGGTCCTCCCAGCGGAATTCGAAACGGGCGCGCGACAGAGCATCGTCGCGCATCTGCGCCCCCGGATGGCCCTTGGCGAGATCGGCGGCATGGGCTGCTATCTTGTAGGTGATCACACCGGTCTTGACGTCATCGCGGTCGGGCAGGCCCAGATGCTCCTTCGGCGTGACATAGCAGAGCATGGCTGTGCCGAACCAGCCGATCATCGCAGCCCCGATCGCAGACGTGATGTGATCGTAACCCGGCGCGATATCGGTGGTGAGCGGACCGAGCGTATAGAACGGCGCTTCGCCGCAGGTGGCGAGCTGCTTGTCCATGTTCTCCTTGATCTTGTGCATCGGCACATGGCCGGGGCCTTCGATCATCACCTGGCAATCCTTCTCCCAGGCGATCTTCGTCAGTTCCCCGAGCGTCTCCAGCTCGGCAAACTGGGCGGCATCATTGGCATCGGCGATCGAGCCCGGTCGCAATCCGTCACCGAGCGAGAAGGTCACGTCATAGGCGCGCGCGATGTCGCAGATCTCGTCGAAATGCTCGTAGAGAAAGCTCTCACGATGATGATGCAGACACCACTTGGCCATGATCGACCCGCCGCGCGAAACGATGCCGGTGACGCGATTGACGGTGAGGTGGATATAGGAAAGCCGTACGCCGGCATGGATGGTGAAATAGTCGACGCCCTGTTCCGCCTGCTCGATCAGCGTATCGCGATAGACCTCCCAGGTGAGATCCTCGGCAATGCCGTTGACCTTTTCCAGCGCCTGATAGAGCGGCACCGTGCCGATCGGCACCGGCGAATTGCGGATGATCCATTCGCGGATATTGTGGATGTTGCGGCCGGTCGAAAGATCCATGACCGTATCGGCGCCCCAGCGGATCGCCCAGACCATTTTTTCCACCTCTTCGGCCATGGAAGACGTGACGGCGGAATTGCCGATATTGGCGTTGATCTTCACCAGAAAATTGCGGCCGATGATCATCGGTTCGCTTTCGGGGTGGTTGATATTTGCCGGAATGACGGCGCGGCCTTCCGCCACTTCGTGGCGTACGAATTCCGGCGTGATGTAATCCGGGATATGCGCACCAAAACTCTCGCCGTCCCGCGTCAGGGCTTCCTTCGCAGCCTGCCGGCCGATGTTTTCGCGGATGGCGATGAATTCCATTTCGGGCGTGATGATGCCTGCGCGCGCATAGGCGAGCTGGGTAACCGCACGGCCTGCATTCGCCTTGAATGGCATGTTGCGGATGGGGAACTCGGGCGTCAGCCGCTCGCCGGTGGCAAAACCGTTATCCTCCGGCTTGACGTGCCGCCCCTCGTATCGGGAAACATCGCAGCGAGCCATAACCCAGTTTTCACGCAGGCGCGGAAGGCCCTGATCGATAGCGACGATATGGGCAGGATCGGTATAGGGGCCGGAACTGTCGTAGACGGTGACCGGCGGCTCGCCGGATGTCGGGTGAAGCGCGATCTCGCGCATCGGCACGCGGAGATCGGGATACTCCCTGCCCGCAACATGGATCTTGGTGGAAGCCGGAAATGCGCCCGAGGTAACGGTCGGGCTTTGATTTTTGGCGGCAATATTCATCGTGAGGCTCCAAGTTTCAAGGTTGGAGACCCAGTCCTAGAGCCGGAAAGATGGAAGAACGCCGATCACGGAATCCGGGTTACGGATTTGAGAATTATCGCAGCGTTTTGCACCGTCCCTACGCCAGTATGAACTGGATCAGGTTCAACGGGTCACTGCGCGCGATAGCAGAATCTCAGCCCCTTGCCGGGACACCCCTGGTGAATGCGATGAGGCTATGACAGGCCGGTTGGCCGGTCAAGTGGGTGATGCAAGCACCGCGGGAAATCGGATGGCTCAATCTCGCGGGCTTGCAGTCGGCTTCACCTCAGTCGAGCCGAACTTCACTCGCGGGATCGAAGAAGTGGACCTTGGCGGAACTGATCGACAGACAGATCTCCTCACCGGGCGCAAAATCCACCCGGTCGTTGACGACACAGGTGACTTCCGTGCCGCCGACATCGGCCAGAACATGCGTGTCTGCGCCGGTCGGCTCAACCACCTTGATCGTCGCCTTGGCGCCATCCTGCGTGCCTACGGCAAAGCCTTGCGGACGGATGCCAACCACGACGTCACCACTGCTTCCACCCTTCGGCAGCGATGGCAGCGCCAGTCGCTCTCCGCCCGGAAGAAGAAGGGACTGGCCCTCGATCTTGCCGCGCAAAAAGTTCATTGAAGGCGATCCGAGGAAGCCGGCCACGAACATGTTATCTGGACGGTCGTACAGTTCCAGCGGCGTACCGATCTGTTCGACGCAGCCCCCGCGCATGACGACGATTCGATCGGCCATGGTCATCGCCTCGACCTGGTCGTGGGTGACATAGACGATGGTCGACGCCAGTCTTTGGTGAAGCGCCTTGATCTCGGCGCGCATCTGCACACGCAGCTTGGCATCGAGGTTGGAAAGCGGTTCGTCGAACAGGAAGACGTCGGGATCGCGAACGATCGCGCGGCCCATGGCGACGCGCTGGCGCTGGCCGCCGGACAATTGCGACGGCTTGCGTTGCAGGAGCGGGGTCAGTCCGAGAATTTCGGATGCTTCCGCAACCTTCTTGTCGATCTCGGCCTTTTTCATGCCGGAGATTTCCAGCGAAAAGCCCATGTTCTGGGCAACCGTCATCTGCGGATAGAGCGCATAGTTCTGGAACACCATGGCGATGTTCCGTTCCTTCGGCGACAGCGTGTTGACCACACGCCCGCCGATATCGATACGCCCTGCGGATATGTCCTCGAGGCCGGCGATCATTCTGAGAAGGGTCGACTTGCCGCAGCCCGACGGGCCAACCAGGATGAGGAATTCCCCATCCCGGATGTCGATCGAAACACCCTTGACCACTTCGAGCGCACCAAAGCTCTTGCGCAGATCGGAGACTTGAACCGTCGCCATGATGATACCTCTCTAATGCGTCTTGCGTGGACGTATGCGCACGGCAAGATATGGCCGGCCCGGCAATGTCAGCCCGAACGCGGCGGCAAACTGGTTGGTGATATGAGAACCACCGGTAATGCGCTGCGGGTGAACCTTCGGCAGCGGTCCTTTTTCCAGCGGCGTGACCGTCATATTCCAGACGTCGATGAGGTCGATTTCCCAGTCGCCATCTTTTTCGGGCAGGCCGAGCGCCCATTCGACCGGCTGGTGCTCGCCGAAATAGATGTAGCGGACGTCGCCATCCTGCGCCGCGGATACGCGCTTGTAGGTCGTGCCCCGTTCCAGCATGGGGGTCAGACCATTGACGGCATCCTCCTCGAAGATCTTTCGCAGAAAGTCGATACGCGCCGGAGCCTCGCCATGAAGCACGCCACCCTTTGCCCACCAGAGTTCGTCATTGGCATCGAGGAATGTTTCGCCGTGACCGATATAGCCGCCACGGCAAAGCGTCAGCCAGTAGCGATGAACCAGTTCGTGGCCATCGATATTGCCCCATTCCTTCGGGATATTGCCTTCATATTCCGGTTCATCGTTGACGACAGGCTTGCCATAGGCCGCACGCCAGTCGAGTGTCTTCTTGACGTCCCAGTTCTGGATGCAGACATGGTCGACCCAAGATTTGCGGTGATCGTAATTCTTGTCCACATCGCCATTGTGGATCGACTTCGGATGGCGCAGCGGATCGCCTTCCTCGATGATCTGGAAGAAGCGGTCCCAACGCTCCATCGGCTTCGTATCGAGAAGGAAATCGTATTCATTGGCAAGCGACCACCAGACATTTCGGTAGGCGGCGATACGCGCGACGATATAGCGGAGATAGCGGAAATCCTGCTCCTCCGTCATCGTGCAATAGCCCCAGCGGTCATAGGGATGGAAGAGGATGATATCCGCCTCGATCCCCATTTCCATCAGGCGGCCGATCTGGGTTTCGAAATGCCGGAAGCATTCGAAATTCGGCCGGTCCATGTCATGGCTGCCATCGGCGCGCTTTTCATAAACGTCGAAGAGCGGCTCGTTGGTGTTGTAGATATAGTCCTTCGGGAATACGCCCATGCGGATCTTGTTGAACGGCGCCGTCTCGAGCGTCTTGAAGGTCTGCTCCTGCAGCTCGACCGTCTGGTGCGTCCAAGCATAGCAGGTCGTGCCGAAGGGCAGGTATGGCTTGCCATCGGCATAGGCGAAGTGAAACTGGTTGCGCACCCGTACCGGGCCATGAACGCCCGATTTGGCAGGACCGACAGCGAGCTGACCGTTCAAGCCTTCAAGCGCCTTGTCGGTTGACTTCGTGACGAAGCGCCAGGCCCCCTCGGTGTCCGGGCAGAAGCGCACCTTGTAGACGCCGTCACCGTCATAGAAGCCGGGAACCGTCACGTCGCGATTGCCGAGCGAGAATGTCGCTGCGAAATTGACGTCGAGATAGGGATTGCCGCCTGCTGGACCTTTGGCAGAGAACTCGAAGACATCCCAGCGGCTCACTTGTTCTGACATTTCTAACTCCTGGATATGATTGGATTTTCAGCCCTTGACCGCACCTGAAGTCAGTCCGCTGACGAAGTATCTCTGGAAGATCATGTAGACGAGGATGGCGGGGAACACGGTCATCGCGATCGCCGCATTCAGCTGGCCGTAATCGGTCGAGAACTGCCCCTGGAAGGACATCAGGCCGAGCGGCAGGGTCCACATGTGACGGTCCTGCAGCAGCACCAGCGCCATGGCGAATTCGTTCCAGGTGGAAACGAAATCGAGGATCAGAAGCGCAGCCAACACCGGCAGCGAGATCGGCAGGAATATCCGGCGAAAAACCGTGACATGCGAGGCCCCGTCGATCAGCGCCGCTTCCGACAACTCCTTCGGCATCGCCTTGAAGAAGCCATGCAGGATGAAGACCTGGTAGGGCACGCCGAAGGCCAGGTAAGGCAGGATGACGCCGGGATAGGTATCGATCAGACCGAAACCGTTCACCAGGGTGAAGATCGGCGCCAGCATGACCTGGAACGGGATCATCGCACCGAAGAGGAAGAACAAAAGCAGCAGTTTGCCGAAACGCAGCCTGATCCTTGCCAGAGCATAGGCAGCCATGGCCGAAAACATCAGGCCGAGCGGCACCTTGATGACGGTGATGATGACGCTGTTCTTGAACGTCGTCTCGAAATTGCCGCGCGCCCAGGCGCCGGAAAAGTTGTTCCAGGCGATGGCTTCCGGCGGCGTAAATGCGCTTGTTGCCATAACCTCGGCATTCGACTTGAGCGCCGTGAATGCGATCAGAACGACGGGCGCAATCCAGACTAGCGCAAAGGTAACGAGGATTATCCAGAGGATGATCAGAAACGGGTCCCGGCGCGGCTTGAGCAGCAGGGCGTCGTCTTCGCGGCGGGGTGCTATAGCAGTCATTCGCCTGCTCCTTCATCACGTTGCGACCAGCGCAGGTAGGGAACGACAATGGTCAGCGTGACCAGAAGCAGGATGACCGAGATAGCCGAGCCTCTGCCGAAATCGAAGATCTGCATCGACTGCATGAAGGCCCATAGAGCCAGCATCTGTGTCGACTGGGCCGGGCCACCACCGGTCATGCCGTAGACGATATCGAAGGCTTTGAGGGAGGAAATGGTCGACAGGACGAGGACGATCGCCAACGTTACCCGCAGCGCCGGCAGCGTCACATGCCGGAAAACCTGCCAGCGGCTGGCACCATCGATGCGTGCGGCCTCGACAAGCGAACGATCGACGCTCTGCAGGCCGGCGAGGAAAAGCACCATGGAAAAGCCGACATACTGCCAGGTATAAGCGACGAACATCGAATAGAGAGCGATCTCGCGGTCACCCAGCCAGTCGCTGATCAGCGACTGCAGGCCCAGACTGGTGAGGACCTGATTGAACAGGCCGAAGAACGGGTCATACATCCATCGCCAGATCGTCGCGACCGCGATCGGTGCGATGATGACCGGCAAATAATAGACGGCGCGCATCGGTACCCGGCCAAAGAGTTGCTGATTGAGGCCGAGCGCCAGCAGCAGGCCGATCGTGGGCGGGAAAATGACGGCAAGAATGGTCCAAGTGATGGTGTTGCGCAGGGCAACCCAGAACACCGCGTCATTCGTCAGAATGTAGCGGTAGTTCTCAAGCCCCACCCATTCCCGGTGCGGATCGAGGCCGTTCCAGTGCTGGAAGCTCAGGAACACCACTTCGATCATCGGCCAGATGGCGAAGGTGGCATAAACCGCCAGCGCCGGGCCGATAAGCATCAGGGCTTGCGCCCGTGAGGACTGCATGATTTTCGAATTGAACATTGGAAACCCGTTTATCCCGAGTCCTGACCTGCAAACGCAGGTCGACAGCCTCCGCGGCGAAGACGCCGCGGAGAGATCAGGCAAAAGCCTGATTTACTTCTTGCGGTTGCCGATAAACGTTTGCATTGCAGCCGCTGCCGCCTGAGGCTCGATCCTTGCTGCCGCGACATCGTTGATGACGCGGAAATATTCTGTCGTCACATCGAGCGGGAATGCCTGGTCGCCGTTGACGAACGTGCCCTTCGCGTCAGCGAATATCTGCGTCCACTCCTTGTGCATGGCCGACGCATCGTCCTTCAGCTTCACTTCCTTGTTGACGGACAGCGCACCGAACGTGCCGGCAATCTGCGTCTGGAATTCGGTCGAGGTGAACGAGTTGATGAACTCGGCGGCGAGATCCGCCTTGGTGGTCTTCGACGAAATGTAGAAATATTCGGCGAAGCCATAGAGGCGACCGGTGCCGTTGGGGAACGGGAAAACGTCGTAATCATCGACGTTACCGCCTTCCTTGATCTGCGATACGAGCCAGTCGCCTTCGAGCATCATCGCAGCGCGCTTTGCCAGGAACAGGGTGAAGGACTGTTTCTGGTCGACACCCATGAACGGTGACAGGATATAGTTCTGTCCCCACATCTTCATTTCGGCGAAGGCTTTGGTGGCGCACTCGGTCTTGCTCCAGTCCGCCTTCATCGATTTCAGCTGGTCATGCACATCGGCGCCGCAGGTGGTCTCGAGGATTTCGTCCATCAGGCGCATCAGGTGCCAGTTGACCGAACCGCCGAAAGTGAAGGCCGGGATGCCCGCTGCCTTCAACTTTTTGGCCGCTTCGACCAGTTCGTCATAGGTCTTCGGCTCCTGGGTGATGCCCGCCTTTTCGAACATCGCCTTGTTGTAATACAGCCCTTCGCCGGAGAAGCGGAACGGCACGCCGTGCTGGCCGGAACCGTAGCTCTTGGAAAATGCCAGCGACGGGGCCGTCAGGCGGTCGTTCCAGCCGTATTTGGCGTAATCGGCGGTAATGTCCTTGCTGAGGCCTGCCTTGACATATTCGCCGCCAAGCCCGAGGCCTGCCCAGCTCATGTAGACATCCGGCCCTCGGTCCGATCCGGCGGCGACGCGCAGGGCGGTCTTGTGCTCGTCGACGCCGCGCATGACGATTTCGACGTTTACACCGGGATGGGATTTTTCAAAATTCTCGGCCGCAGTTTGAAGCGCCTTCACCTGCGATTCCGCAGAATAGCTGATCGTCCAGACGGTCAGATCCTCTGCATGCGCTGCCGTCGCCACCGTTGCCAGTGCAGATGCAGCCAAAAGCCTTGCGAACGTTTTCATAAGATCTCCTCCCAAAGATCGCTTGAAGTCCTCATCGAAGACTATCAAATCATTTTCGTTTCATGTCAAATGTTTTCGAATTTATCCGATTTGTTTGATTTCAAAACCAAGTCGCTTTCGTTTGAAAGCCACTCGCGGAAGTAGTCGAAACATCCGAGCCACACTCCCCCGCCAGCCGCCACGAACCAAAGCCCATGCCGGCCCTTTCAGATTACCGCCTCGGCAATGAAGCGCAGCCAGCTGCGGGCAGTGTCGCTTTTCGCCGATCCTAATGCGCAATCAACCTCGTCAGCAGAGCCTGCCAGCCGCGCGTCGCTTCCAGCCGCCAGGCACTGGCGTCGGCCTGAGGCCGGAACTCGCTCCGGGTTTCATCGGTGCCTGGGGCATCCCCATAAAGGCTCGTCAGCGCCATCATCGCGACGCCGATCGCCCCGACCTCAGCCTGGCCGCTCCTCGCGACCGGCCGATCCAGAACATCTGCCTGCATCTGCATCAGGAAATCGTTCGAGGACGCACCGCCATCGGCCAGCAAGCCATCAAGCCTTGCCCCGAGATCCTTTTCCATGGCGGTAAAGACGTCCGATATCTGAAGAACGATGGCATCGAGCGTAGCGCGCGCCAGATGAGCCCGGGTCGTTGCCAGTGTCATGCCGGAAATCGTGCCCGAAACATTATCGTTCCAATGGGGAGCACCCAACCCGGCAAGAGCCGGGACGAAGACAACCCCGGCGGCATCCGGAACGCTCTGGGCAAGAGCGGAGAGGGCCTTTGCATCCGGCAGGCCAAGCATCTCGGCAGCAAAGGCGGCAGCCTGCGCGGAAACGGTAATATTGCCTTCCAGCGCATAGGCGATGCCGTTCCGGTCGCTCCAGGCGATCGTGCTGGAAAGGCCGTTTTTCGACAACACCCGTCCGGGCGTCAGCGTCATCAGCGACGATCCGGTTCCATAGGTTGCCTTGACAAGGCCCGGCGCGCGGACGCGATGGCCATAAAGGGCTGCATGGCTGTCACCCATCATCGCAAGGATCGGGACGCCGGTATCGAGTGCAGTCGCGTCTTCGGCCACTTCGCCGAACCGGCTGTCCGACGAGCGAACTTCGGGCAGGGCCGTGACAGGAACGCCGAACAGATCGCAGAGACCTTCGTCCCATTGCAGCGTGCCGGTATTGAACAGCTGCGTTCGCGATGCATTCGAATGATCGGTGGCGAATTCCTTTCCGCCCGTCAGCTTGTAGAGCAGCCAGCTATCGACCGTGCCTGCACGAAGCAGGCCCTGCGCGGCGAGCGTCTTTGCTTCGGCCACGTTTTCCATCACCCATGCGAGTTTGGAGGCTGGAAAAAGCGCGTTGATGGAAAGCCCGGTCGCCTCGACCACCGTCGGGTCGCAGCCTTCGGCAATCAGCGCCTCGCAGGCCTTTGCCGTGCGGCGGCACTGCCAAAGGATGGCCGGCGCGATCGGCTTGCCCGTCTCGGCATTCCAGACGACCAATGTCTCGCGCTGGTTTGCGATCGCAAGCCCGGCGATCCTGGCATCGGCCTTGCCGACGATATCGGCGATGACCGCCTGCACCGTCGCCCAGATATCCTCTGCCGATTGCTCCGCCCAACCGGGGCGAGGATAGCTGGATGTCAGGGGAGCAGACGCCTTGGCGACAACCTCCCCCGCCGAATTGACCAGGATCGCCTTGGTATTGGTCGTTCCCTGGTCAACGGCAATGATGAACTCTCCCCTCCCGACTTCACTCATCCCCGCTTGCGCCCGATCGCCTTACGTGCGGATCTGGCGATCCCGGTGGCCGTCAGGCCGAAGTGATCGAACAGCCATTCGACCGAGCCGGTCGGCACGAAGCCCGGAAAGCCCATCCGCTCGATCGGCACCGGAAGATTGGCGGAGGTATGCTCGGCAACCGCACCGCCGAGACCGCCGTGAATATTGGCTTCCTCGACTGTGACGATTGCGCCCGTCTCGCCGGCAGCCGCAGAAATAGCAGCCTCGTCGAGCGGCGAAATGGTCGCCATGTTGAGGATACGGGCGGAAATGCCTTCCGCTTCGAGTTCTACTGCTGCCTGGACGGCGAGATGCACCATCGTGCCGCAGGCAATGATCGTGACGTCATTGCCCTTGCGAACGAGTTCCGCCTTGCCGGGCTGGAATTTCCGGTTTTCAACCGCGAGATCCGGCACCGGCATGCGGCTCAGCCTGATATAGACCGGGCCTTCATATGCTGCAGCCCATTTCACGGCCTCGGCGGTTTCCCAGCTGTCGGCCGGCACCACCACCTTGATATTGCTCAGCGGCCTCAGCCAGGCAAAATCCTCGATCGAATGGTGTGTCGGCCCAAGCTCGCCATAGGCGACGCCGGACGATTGGCCGACGAGCTTCACGTTGAAGCCGGCATAGGCGATATCGGCCTTGACCTGTTCGAGCGCACGGCCGGTCAGGAAGCAGGATGCCGCCGAGACGAAGGGGATGCGGCCGCCATTGGCAAGACCGGCGCCGACGCCAACCATGTTCTGTTCGGCAATGCCGACATTCACAAGCCGATCCGGGAACTTCTTCTGGAAGCCGCCGAGCTTGGAGGAGCCGACGGAGTCGTTGACGACGGCGACGATGCGCGGATCACTTTCGGCAAGCTCCTCGATCGTGCGGGCCCAGGCATCGCGACAATCGTAAAAACCTTCCTGTTTTGCAGCGGGTGCAGCCATCAGACCAGTTCCTCCATGGCAGTATTATATTGCTCGGCATTCGGCACGCCATGGTGCCAGGACGCCTTGTTTTCCATGAAGGAGACGCCCTTGCCCTTGATGGTATTGGCAATGATGCAGAGCGGTTTCGAGCGGCCGCCCGGCGGTTCGGAGAGAGCGTTGACGAGCGCGCCGACATCATGCCCGTCGATCACTTCGACATCCCATCCGAAGGCGCGGAACTTGTCGTCGAGCGGATCGAGACCGTTGGTCTCTTCCGTTCCCATGCCCTGCTGCAGCCGGTTGCGGTCGACGATGAGCGTGAATTTGCCGAGCTTGCGGTTGCCGGCGCTCATCGCCGCCTCCCAGTTCGACCCTTCCTGCAACTCTCCGTCACCGGTGAGCACGAAAGTGCGGTAGTCGCTGCCGGTCATCTGCCCTGCGATCGCGATACCGAGTGCCACCGGCAGGCCATGGCCGAGCGGCCCGGTATTGGTTTCCACGCCGGGAAGATAATTGCGGTTCGGATGGCCGTTCAGCTTGGACTGCGGCTGCATGTAGGTTTTCAGCCAGTCTTCAGGATAATAGCCGGCGGCGCAAAGGGCGGTATAAAGCGCGCCCGTTGCGTGGCCCTTCGACATGATGAAGCGATCCCGCTCCGGCATATCCGGCTTTTTCGGGTCATACCGCATCACGCCGAAATAGAGCGTCGCAATGATGTCGATCGCCGAAAAATCGCCGCCGGGATGTCCGAGCTGAGCATCATGGACCATCGTGAAAGCCCTGCGGCGCATCCACAATGCTTTCTCGCGAATGATATCGACGAGGTCATTCTTCAACATGGGTATTGGCCTTTCATTGCCGGATTGAGCCGGACCTGGCTGTTGCCGCAAGCGGCGCCTACATGGCGCCGAACAGGGCCTTCTGCGCGATTTTCAGCGCACCGATCGCATCGTGACGGCTTTGCGCTTCCTTCAATGCATCGACATCGAGCGCCTCGAGCCCCTTGTCGGCGGCTTTGAGGAAATCGATTGCGTGATTGGCGGTCGCGACACTGTCTTCACGGAACGGGAACTGGTCGAGCTGCCACACACCTTCCCATTTGTTCTTCCGCAGAACGTAGAAGAACTCGAAGATTTCGATCGGATGCAGGCTGCCAGCGACCAGATCGTCATCCCAGGAACGGTAGTTGTCGTTCACGTCCATGCCGAACAGCCGGCCGTAGTCGATCGCGAGCTGTGCGCTATCGGCGGCCGATTCACCGCCCATGATGGCGTGGCCGAAATCGAGCAGGATGCCGACATTCGGCAAGCCGATCTTCTCGATGCCGAGAAGCGTGCGGGCAACCGAACCGAAACTCATGCGCACCCGCGGTTCGCGCGGCTTGTATTCGATGACGAATTTCAGATCCGGGTTTTCGCTGGCGAGCTGGCCGACACCATCGAGCGAATGCTTCCACAGCGTGCCGTAATCGACCTGGAACGGATAGTCCCAGCCATCCTGACCCGGCCACAGCTTGACGTAATCGGCGCCGAAATAACGGACCTGGTCGCAGGCCTCGGTCACAAGTTCATGGGTGCGGCGACGAACGCCCGCATCCGGATTGGTGAAGGAACCCTTGACGAATTCGCGCGTGTAGATTTCAGGCGTGATGCCGATGACACCAAGCTTGTTGCGGTCGAGCGCCTCTTTTACCTGCGCATTGGAAAAGTCGCCGCCGAAGAAGGGATAGTTGATATCGACGACCGACAGATCCTTGACCTGGCCGGCCAGATCGATCGCCTCGATGACGCTGCGCGGCGTGCCGTAACCATCCGTCGCGTAACGGTCGAGATAGGTTGCGAAATGCCAGATCCCGGCGCCGAAACGTTGTGCAGTCATGATGTTTCCTCCGATTATTCCGTGTCGCCCCTATCGGATCTCAAGAATGATGCCGCGCGCTCGTGGCGCCGCTATGCGCCCTCCTCCTCAGAATGAGGCGCACATCCCGGACAAACCAACAAAAGACTTTTGATTACTTTCGATCTCTTTCGTTTTGAAGATAACTGACATACGTCGGGAGAATATTCAAGTGAATTGTTGGAGCTTCAAGAGGCATGAGGTCTAAAAAATATGCCGCATTGCAACATAAGAGAGAACAAGAAGGCTTGATTGCCACACAAAAGCGCAGTCATCAAAAACATATTGACAATAAACGAAAGTGATCGATAGTTCAAAACAGACACCACGGGAGGGTGGTCTTTTTTCAACGGGAGGTAATCATGAAGCTTACGAAACGTCTTTTGATGTCTGTCGTCGCGCTGGGTATTGCCGGCGCCATGTCAGGCACGGCACTTGCTGCCGATACGATCGCGATCATCACGCCGAGCCATTCCAACCCATTCTTCAAGGCTGAAGCCGATGGCGCTGCGGCAAAGGCGAAGGAACTGGGTTATGCGACCATGGTTCTGGTTCACGACGATGACGCGAACAAGCAAAGCGAACTTTTCGACAGCGCCATCGCAGCTGGCGTGAAGGCCATCATTCTCGACAATGCAGGCGCGGATGCCTCCGTTGCCGCCGTACAGAAGGCCAAGGACAAGGGCATTCCCTCGTTCCTGATCGACCGCGAAATCACCACGGCCGGCGTTGCCGTTTCGCAGATCGTTTCCAACAACTACCAGGGTGCCCAGCTCGGGGCGGAAGAATTCGTCAAGCTGATGGGCGAAAAGGGCAATTATGCCGAATTGCTCGGCAAGGAATCCGACACCAATGCCGGCATTCGCTCGCAGGGCTATCATGATGTCATCGACCAGTATTCGGAGATGAAGCTGGTTGCCAAGCAGACGGCCAACTGGTCACAGACCGAAGCCTACACCGTGATGGAATCGATGCTGCAGGCACATCCGGATATCAAGGGTGTAATCTCGGGCAACGACACGATGGCCATGGGCGCCTATGCAGCACTTGAGGCCGCCGGCCGCAAGGATGTGATCGTCGTCGGCTTCGACGGTTCCAACGACGTCCGTGACTCGATCAAGAAGGGCGGCATCAAGGCGACCGTTCTCCAGCCGGCCTACCAGCAAGCGCAGAACGCCGTCGAACAGGCGGACAAGTTCATCAAGACCGGCAAGACGGGCCTCGATGAAAAGCAGCTGATGGATTGCATTCTCATCAATGCCGCCAATGCCGAAAAGCTCGAGACCTTCGCGCTGAAGCCATAAGACCGCCATCCCCACCCGGGACATGCTATATGTCCCGGGTGCCTCTTGCTTTAAAAGAAGTGCGGGTACCATGAAAATCACGACCCTGTTTGTGGCAAGCCTTCTTGCCGCGTCCGTTTCCGGCTGCAAACTGGTGAAAACCGGTGATAGCGAAGCTGCTGCCGATCCAATCGCCGAGATCGTCGAGACGACATTCGACACCAAGCTGGTTCCGGCCCTGACCGAAAAGGCGGCCGACCTTGCAACGCTGCAAAATGCGATCAAGGGCAGCCTCGACAAGGCGGGCGAAAGCTACGGCGTCCGTGTTGGCGGTGCCGGAGGCGGCTGGAATTTCCCGGTCAAGGGCACGGCCACCGTATTGGAAGATACCCGCGCCAGCACCAAGGCCGGCGTTGCGGAAATCGACGTCGATGGCGACGGAAAGGCTGATGCGACGCTGCAGCTCGGCCCGGTCGTCAAGGGCAGCGCCTTGCGCGACACCACCAATCTCTACGATTTCTCGACATTCCGCGACCAGATCGAATACGCGAAACTCGGCCGCGCGCTGAACGACAAGGCCGTCTCCAAGCTTCCCGCTGCCGATATCGAGCTGAAGGGCAAGAAGGTGAATTTTGTCGGTGCCGTGGTCATCCGTTCGGCCAGCGAAAAGCCGTTAATCACGCCGGTATCGATCGAGGTCACGCCATGACGGAAGCCAATCCCATCGGCCTTTCGATCCGCAATGGCTCGAAAATCTATCCCGGCACCCAGGCGCTGAAAAATGTCGATTTCGACCTGCGCATGGGAGCGGTGAACGTTCTCGTCGGTGAAAACGGCGCCGGAAAATCGACGCTGATGAAGATCATCGCCGGCGTCGAACAACTGAACGGCGGCACGATCGAAATAGACGGCCAGCAGGTCGTCTTCGCCGACAAGACGGATGCCGCAAAACACGGCGTAGGTATCGTTTTTCAGGAACTCAACCTGTTCCCCAATCTGACCGTGGCGGAAAACATCTTCGTCGGCCATGAAAAGACCCGCGCCGGCATCCATATCGACAGCCAGGCGCAGAGAACGGCCGCAGCGGCGCTGATGAAGCGTCTCGAGCAGAGTATCGACCCGGATACGCCGCTCGGAAACCTGCGGATCGGCCAGCAGCAGATCGTCGAAATCGCCAAGGCGCTTGCCGAAAACGCCCGCATCCTGATCCTCGACGAGCCAACGTCCGCGCTGTCGGCCACAGAGGTCGAGGTTCTGTTCAGGGTGATCAACGACCTGAAGAAGCAGGGCGTCGGCATTGTCTACATTTCCCATCGGCTGGAAGAGCTGATCCGCATCGGCGACTACATCACCGTTCTGCGAGACGGCGCGATTACCGGATCACGCTCGATGCATGGCGTCGATATCCCCTGGATCGTCGCCAACATGATCGGCAGCGCCTCGAAGGAATTTCCGAAGACCGGCGACCATGAACTCGGCAAGGAAGTGTTTCGTGTCGATAATGTCTGCCTTCCGAGCCCGGCGGGCGGCTACGCCGTCGACCACATGTCGCTCTCCGTGCGCGAGGGCGAGATCGTCGGGCTCTACGGCCTGATGGGCGCCGGTCGCTCGGAACTTCTAGAATGTATCATGGCGCAGCACCCGAATTCCTCGGGCCAGATCTTCATCGGCGGCAAGCCAGTGAAGGAGAAAAGTGTCTCCGGCCGAATCCGTCGCGGTCTGGCGCTCATCCCGGAAGATCGCAAACGTGACGGTCTCGTGCAGATCATGACGATCCGCGAAAACCTGACCATGTCGTCGCTTTACGATTTTACCCGAGGGTTTCACCTGTCGCTGAAGGCGGAAGCCGCCAAGGCGGCGGAATTCGTCAAGCGGATGGCGATCAAGATCGCCAGCCTCGAACATCCCGTCTCCAGCCTTTCCGGCGGAAACCAGCAGAAGGTGGTGATCGGCAAGGCGCTGATGACAAGGCCGAAAATCCTGCTGATGGACGAGCCGTCGCGTGGCATCGATATCGGCGCCAAGGCGGAAATCTTTCGCACCATGCGCCGGCTTGCCGCCGATGGCCTCGGCATCCTCTTCGTAACATCCGATCTGGAAGAAGTTCTCGCCCTTTCCGATCGCGTACTCGTCATGGCGAATGGACGGCTGACCGGACAATTCCCGGCCGGCGCAAGCGCTGCGGAGGTCATCTCCGCGGCAACCCCAAATCTGAACAGGGTTGAAACACAATGAGCAGCATCGACGCCTCGGGCAACGCCAAGACCGTCATCGGCGGTCACAAATCCAGAACATCGGCGCTTCTGCTGCTTCTGCACATGCGCACCTTCGTGGCGCTGATCCTGGTCTTCGCCTTCTTCGCCATTGCCGCACCGAACTTCCTGACGACAGGCAACATGCTGATCATTTCCAAGCATGTGGCGCTGAACGCGATCCTCGCAATCGGCATGACCTTCGTCATCATCGCAGGCGGGATCGATCTTTCGGTCGGCTCCATCGTCGGCCTCTGCGCGATGGTCGCCGGCTATCTGGTTCTTTACGGCATCGACCTCGGCTTTATCGGTGTCGCCTACAGCGTCCAGTTCAACACGATCGAGATCTGCCTCATCGTGCTTGTCGTCGGCATATTCATAGGCTGGATAAACGGGATGCTGATAACAAAGCTGAATGTCGCGCCATTCATCGCGACGCTCGGCATCCTTTATGTCGCCCGCGGCTCGGCGCTTCTCTTCTCCGACGGCCGGACCTTTCCCAACCTCGCGGGCAATCCGGAATACGGATCGGACACGTTCCGCATCATCGGCTCGGGTACATTCTTCGGCCTGCCCGTCTCCGTCTGGATCATGGTCGTGGTCGCACTGGGCGCTGCCTATCTTGCAACGCGCACACCGCTTGGCCGGCATATCTATGCTGTCGGCGGCAACGAGCGCGGGGCGGCACTCTCCGGCGTCAATGTCGACCGCACGAAACTGTTCGTCTACATGTTCTCGGGGGTTTGCGCCGCACTTGTCGGCCTGATCATTTCGTCACAGCTGCAGGCCAGCCATCCGGCGACCGGCGAGACATTCGAACTCAACGCCATTGCCGCAGCCGTTCTTGGCGGTACATCCATGTCAGGTGGACGCGGCCGCATCGCCGGCACCATTGTTGGTGCATTCGTGATCGGCATTCTTGCCGACGGGCTTATCATGATGGGCGTTTCGTCCTTCTGGCAGACCGTCATCAAAGGTCTCGTCATCATCGCCGCCGTTGTCGTCGATCAGGTGCAGCAGAAGCTGCAGGCTCGTGTCGTCCTGCAGCAGAACGCGAATTGAGGATTTAAAGCGCAAGGCCATTCCTGTAATGATCCCATAGGAAGTGAACCGAATGGTTTCGATTGTTTGCGATTAAAGGATTAGGCAGGCCGGAATGGAAGCGAGAGAAGAGCAGGATGCTTCGGAGTCGATGATCGGCCTCCTGTCCGAGCCGAGACGGCGCCGTATCCTCGAATGGCTACAGGAAGAAGGGTCGGCGCGGGTGAGAGATCTCGCCGGCGCCTTCCGCGTGTCGGAAGCGACGATCAGGCAGGATCTGGAGCGGCTGGAAAGCGAAGGCTTCATCACC
>RCUQ01000227.1_pt1 | contig 32339 bp, 28 predicted proteins | sample 2166351 | NCBI WGS metagenome assembly RCUQ01 (sample SAMN09932597, study PRJNA488358) | compost metagenome | feature: garden; material: soil; isolation source: compost soil in acetonitrile-enriched culture | place: Germany: Experimental Botanical Garden Goettingen | collected 2016-01-27
CGCCGGACCCGATGAACCTGCTGGGCACGGCCGCTGCGTTCGTTTATCCGACCTTTCGCGACTACCGCGCGGCGGTGGAAGCGGCGAACACCACGCTGAACGTTGCCGCGCTGGTCGGCCACACGGCGTTGCGCAGCAATCATCTGGACGACCTGTTCCGTACCGCCACAGCGGACGAAATCAGCGCGATGCGCGAGCAACTGCGCGAAAGCCTGGAGGCCGGCGCGTTGGGCCTGTCCACCGGCCTTGCCTATGCCAGTGCCTTCTCGGCATCCACCGAGGAAGTGATGCAGCTGACCGAAGAATTGACCGCGTTCGGGGCGGTCTACACCACCCATTTACGCAGCGAATTCGAACCGGTGCTGGAGGCCATGGACGAGGCATTCCAGATCGGTCGCCATGCAAAATCCCCGGTGATCATTTCCCATCTCAAATGTGCTGGCGCCGGGAATTGGGGGCGCAGTCCGCAACTGTTGGCGTCTCTTGAGCAGGCCGCGAAAACCCATCCGGTGGGCTGCGATTGCTATCCCTATGCGGCGAGTTCTTCGACGCTGGATCTCAAGCAGGTCACCGATGCCCATCGCATCACCATTACCTGGTCGACGCCGCACCCGGAAATGGGCGGGCGCGACTTGATGGACATCGCTGCCGAATGGAACCTGTCGCTGCTCGATGCCGCTCGCCAATTGCAACCGGCGGGTGCGGTTTACTACGGAATGGACGAGGCCGATGTGCGCAGAATCCTCGCCCATCCGCTGTCGATGGTCGGCTCCGATGGCTTGCCGGAAGACCCGTTTCCCCATCCTCGTTTGTGGGGCGCGTTTCCACGTGTGCTCGGCCATTTCAGCCGCGACGTAGGACTGTTCCCGCTGCACACTGCCGTGCACAAAATGACCGGGCTGTCGGCGGCACGATTCGGCTTGAAGGAGCGCGGCGAGATTCGTGAAGGCCATTGGGCGGATCTGGTGCTGTTCGACCCTGCGACCGTGCGCGATGTGGCGGACTTCAACGATCCACAACGAGCGGCCGAAGGCATCGATGGCGTGTGGGTCAACGGCGTGCTGAGTTATCAGGACGGTCAGGCGAACGGACGCCGGGAAGGGCGGTTTCTGGCACGGGAAGGGGATTTGCGGGACGGCTTTAATTGACGAATCGCGCAGTGCATCACAGTAGTGGCACATTGAGATTAAAGAAAGCCGTCAACAAGCCGAATTGCTGACGTACAGCCCGGCTACACTGTGGGCTATTTCTGTCTGGGAGCAACTCGATGAGCTTCGGCAAAATCACCCCGATCCTGCGGATCTTCGATGAAATCAAGGCAGTTGAATTCTACGTCGACTTCCTCGGATTCAGGATCGACTGGCAGCACCGCTTTGAAGCCAACTTCCCGCTGTACCTGCAAGTCTCCCGCGGCGAATGCGTGTTGCACCTGTCCGAACACCACGGCGACGCAACACCCGGCTCGGCCCTGCGCATCGAGACCGACGAACTGGAAACTTTCCAGCAGCAACTGCTGGCCAAGGAATACTCGTTCGCCCGGCCAGAGATCCAGGCGATGCCATGGGGCAGCCAGGACATGACCATTAGCGATCCGTTTGGTAATCGGTTGGTGTTTACCAATGCGATTAGTGTTTGAGGTCTAGATAGCTACTGATCATTCCCGCGCGGGAGCGTGGGAATGATCAGTTCACGTCCACTTCGGCCTCGCACAGGGCACGCTAATTCCCCGCAACGCCCTCAATAATTCCGCCACCACTTCCAACACTCGATTATCCCCAGACACCGCCATTAACAATTCCATGGAGGATCCGGGTGGTGGAACGCCCTTGGAAACTCATAAGGTTATTCCCTTGAGGTTATATTCCGCTGGTGGCATATTCGTATGAAATGGGACGTTGAATACACGGATGAATTTGAGGCATGGTGGGACCGGCTCAAAGATGCCGAGCAGGACTCAGTGCAGGCGACAGTCATGATGCTGGGCGATGAGGGGCCACACTTGGGCTTTCCATACACCAGCGATATCAAAGGGTCGCGGCATGGCAACCTCCGAGAGCTACGGGTGCAACATGCTGGCAAACCTTACCGTGTGTTGTATGCCTTTGATCCTCGGCGATGCGCGATCCTGTTGATCGGTGGTGACAAAACCGGACAGGATCGTTGGTATCAGGAGCATGTGCCTCTGGCCGAACGACTATACGACGAGCACTTGGAAACATTGCAGGACGAGGGCTATGACAATGGCTAAAAAATTTGCTGATCTGGTGGCACGACGCTCTCCCGAATCTCAAGCACGTGTCGATGTCTTGCTGAAAAAGCTGCGAGCAGAAATGCCGTTGCACGAGTTGCGTCAGGCGCAAGCATTAAGCCAGGAAAATCTGGCAAAAACGCTGCACGTCAATCAAGCGGCGATCTCCAAAATGGAACGACGGACAGACATGTACATCAGCACATTGCGCAGCTACATCCGCGCCATGGGAGGCGAACTGGAAATTATCGCGACCTTTCCTGAAGGTCAGGTGAAGATAGATAACTTCTCTCGCTGAGTAGTAGGTTGGTAGCGCTGGTCGGGATGATGTTCGTGATGTCGCAACAGAGCTTCGCCTGAGCCTCTTGCGAGTGCGAAAACAAGGTACCGCTGAACGACGTGCTGGTAATCACCGCCGTGACGGCGATCACGGTATTCACCAACGGCCACCGGTGTGCTTTGCGGCATCATCATTGCCCTGTTTCTCAACCCGTTCGACCCGGCCAACGACCCGGCATGAGTGACGCTGGATTGTCGTCACCTGAGTCTCGTCGACTACTCGTCCGTCGCCGCGCTGAACATCTTGCGCGAGCGCTACACCTAGGCCTGTGGGTGCCGGACCTGTCCTTACGCCTCAGGAAACCGCTCAAGCGCGCGGTTGCATCACAACTGATTGAACTCTCAAGTTGTCAAAGCTGCTCTGGTTAGTTTGACTATGAGCAGATTTTCCGGAGGCGCATGAAGCAGGTGAAACCGTAAATTTTCTCCACCCTATCAGTTCTGATAGTGGTCAATATTGGTCTGATACTCGAGACTGTGACTGTGAGTCGATGAACTCCTATCGGAGGCACAGGACATGCTGGCGAACCATAAGAATTTAATTTGTTATTACCACTACGATCCACTGGACCGAGTGATTGGCCACACTCCTTCCGGGCAGACGAAATCAGAGTTTCACTACCTGAAAGGTCGTGTGACTACGGAAATTCAAGGTTTGGTGCAACGCTCTATCATGCAGAGCGAAGATCAATTGGTGGCAGTGCAATGGCGGCAGAGTAACAACTTGGACCACTCCTTGTTAGCCACAGATCAACAGCACTCGGTACTGAATGCACTCCGGTCGAGCGGACTTAATACTCTCACTTACACGCCCTACGGCTACCGCCTACCGGAGGATGGATTACTTAGCATGCTCGGCTTCAACGGCGAGCGGTCAGAACCGTTAACTGGGCACTATTTGTTAGGTAATGGCTATCGGGCGTTTAATCCGGTATTAATGCGGTTTAATAGTCCGGACAGTTGGAGCCCGTTTGGACGTGGTGGATTGAATGCGTATGTCTACTGTATAGGTGATCCGATTAATCGAGAAGACAATAACGGGCGAATCAGCGCCCGCTGGCTTCTGGTAAGAAAGAATATCCCGCAGCTAGCAATGGTAAGTAGACGAGCAACGTCCTCACTTAGTGAGCCAACCTTTAAGAGTGAATCATTGGCAAGGGCACAAGTTGACTTTACTAAAGCCCAATATCCAATGCCCGCTGCCGGAGAAAAATTATTTACTCCTTCTCCAAAGTCAAGTATCCAGTTCGGACCTGAAAATTTGCGAGTTAATGAAGTAGAAAATTATATAAGGCTTGTGCCGAGAACGCTCTTTTACGCTGCACGGTCTGGTCTTTCGCACAACCAAACTCATCTGTTGGCGGGAGCCATTGAGAACCCTGCATTAGCGGCAAAGCTTCGAAGCGTCGCAACCCTTAAGGCATTCACTAAAAATTTCAAAAAAAGCGATCTGCACCTTAAAAGACTTCAAACTAACGCGGCGCTTAACTATCTACCTTCAGAATTACAGCAAATAATAAGAAAACAGGAGCCGCAGTGAGGCGCCTTCAATGCCTCCAGCAAATTTGATGATGGGCCAAGGCGATTGCATATCTCCAAGCTATGCCTACCTGCTCAGAGACCGTCCAGTAAATTAATGCAAATCTACCTGTCAGATTTTTTTCATTGCCCTGTAGATCGCCATCGCGAGCAGGCTCGCACACAAGGTACTCACTGAACTTGTGGGAGCGAGCCTGCTTGCGAATGGATCTTTCAGTCAGCGCTGACCGAGCATCAAACGCGGAAGTGACTCACCATCTGTTGCAACTGATTCCCCAGCCGCGCCAGTTCGACACTGGACGCCGCTGTCTCGTCGCTGGCCGCAGCGGTCTGTTCCGACACGTCGCGCACGTTGATGATGCTGCGGCTGATCTCTTCGGCAACGGCGCTTTGCTGTTCGGCGGCAGCGGCGATCTGCTGGTTCATCGATTGGATGTTGGACACCGTGCGGGTGATGCTTTCCAGTGACGCGCCGGCCTTGCGGGTCAGGGCCACGCTGCTGTCGGTGAGGGCGCGGCTGTTGTTCATCACCGTGGCCACTTGCTGGGTGCCGTTTTGCAGACCGGCCACCAGGCCTTCGATTTCTTCGGTGGATTTCTGCGTGCGCTGGGCCAGGCCGCGGACCTCGTCGGCCACCACGGCGAAACCACGACCGGCTTCACCGGCGCGGGCCGCTTCGATGGCGGCGTTGAGCGCCAGCAGGTTGGTCTGTTCGGCCACGGCCTTGATCACGTCCATGACGCTGCCGATCTTGTCGCTTTCCTGTTGCAGCACGCCCATGGCTTCGGTGGAGCGCGCCACTTCGCTGGCCAGACGCTCGATCTGTGCGATGGCCTCACCAACCACCTTGTCGCCTTCTCGGGCTTCACCGTCCGCCGCAGCGGCGGCTTGCGAGGCTTGCTCGGCATTGCGCGCGACTTCCTGCACGGTGGCGGTCATCTCGTGCATGGCGGTGGCGACCTGATCGGTTTCCACCTTTTGATTGTTGACCCCGGCGCTGGTTTGTTCGGTGACGGCCGACAATTCTTCGGCGGCGCTGGCGATCTGGGTGACGCCGTCGCGGATGCCGCTGATCAAGTCGCGCAGGGTCACGCCCATGCGCGCGATGCCTTGCTGCAACACGCCGAGTTCATCACGGCGAGTGACCAGCACATTGTGGGACAGGTCACCGCTGGCGATGCGATCGACCACCGCCAGGGTGTCGCGCAATGGGCGAGTGATCTGGCGAGTGATGACCACGGCGGCAATGACGCCCACCAGCAGTGCCAGCAACGTGCTGATCAGTTGCAGGGTACGGGCCTGGGCACTTTCGGCATCACGGCGGTCGAGCTGGATCTGGTACAGCTGATCGCTCTGGGACACGATGGCGGCGCCCTGTTCGGTCATTTCCTTGCGCGCCTGCACCGCGTCATTGCTGGCGGCCTTGTAGGTCTGCAAGGCGCTGCGGTAGTTGCCCAGCGCGGTTTCCAGCTGACGCAAGGCGTCTTGTTGGGAATCGGCGAAATGCACGTTCAGCGGTTTCAGGCTGGCGATGGCGGCGTCCAGTTGGCCGACGGCTTTTTGCTCGGTCTCGGCATTGGTACTGGCGGTGTAGCCGCGCACTTCGTAGCGGGCTAGCAGGAACGCTTCCTTGGCCGCGGTGATGGCCTGGAACTGTTCGAAGCGCTGGTCGCTCAACGGCATTTGCTGCACGCGGGTATTGATGTCATTGATCAGCGTGTTGGCGGTTTCGGCGTTGGCACTCATGGCGTCGCGGGCGCTGTTGCCGGCGCGATAGGCGCTGCGCATCTTGCCCAGGGACGTCCTGTAGGCGTCGATGACGGCGCCTTGCTCGCGCAGCAGCTTGAGGTTTTCCGGGCTCTTGAACTTCGCCAGCAGGGCTTGCTGCTGGGCCGAGAAGGCGTCGAGGGTGGTCTGCACGTTCTGCGCGGCGGTTTCGTCGCCGTTGGTCAGCATGTATTGCAGGCGAACCACGCGCAGCTTGGTCAGGCCGGCGTTGAGCTGGGTGATGTCGCTCATCCAGTTGCTGCGGTCGATCAACCCGCCCAGGCTGGTCCAGCCGGTCAGGGCCAGGACGCAGGTCAGTGCCAGGACCAGGCCAAACCCCAGGCCCAGTTTCAGGTTTACGCTGATATTGCCGAACCAGCTATTCATCAAAATTCCTCCAGGAACGTGGTGCTTCTCGATCGTCGGTTGGCTGGAAGATTGTTGTTTTTAGGGGCCAGCATGCGGTGTAGAACGGACTGTATCGGCAGCAATCGTGAGAGCTGAAAGGATTTTGTCGGACGGATTCTGTAACAAGGTTTTTTTCACATGGGTTTCACTGGCTAGCGACGCCTGCCTCTTTACCCTCGCGGCATCAAATGAAGTGGTGCATGCCGGCGAGGCGGCTTGATGTGGAATTGAGACTGAGTCTGTTCGGAATAAACCGCTCGATCGATGTGAGCCGATTTGCCCGTTTTCGCAATGCGGCAGTGGTGCTGGCCTCGGCGCTGTTGGTGATCCCCCTGACGGTATTTCTTCTGCGGCCCGCAGCGGTGCCGGACCTGGCCCACGGCAACGTCGCGGGTGCACGCGCTCTGCTGACGGGTTGGGCCAAGGGCGACATGATTGTGCTGGTGCGCCATGTCGAGCGCTGCGATCACTCCCGCGCCGCTTGCCTGAGCGGCAACGATGGCATCACCGATCGTTCACGCAGTGTCGCGGTGGCCGTCGGTGCACAGTTCGAGCAACTGGGCCTGGACAAGACCGATATCTACAACAGCCCGATGATGCGTACGGCACAGACCGCCGGTTACATGTTCAACAAGGTCAGCAGCGGTGACGAGTGGCTGATCAACTGCAAAGGCACCATGTTGCGCGACGCTCTGGCGCACAAGGTCGCGGGACGCAATCTGATCCTGGTGACCCACAGCGAATGCATGGCGCAACTTGAGAAAGACCTCAAGTTGCCCGGCTCGACCCTCGGTTACGGCGCTTCGTTGTTTGTTTCTGCCGAAACGCTGAGCAAACCCCGCATGCTCGGCTTCATCGAAGCCTCGGACTGGCGCTCGGTGACCACCCAATGAATTCATTCACTCGTTATCGTTTTTACTGGATCAACTTCGGTATTCCACTGGCCTGTGCAGCCGTGGTGTTCCTGATGTTCGACCTGACCAAAATCGACATCGCCTTCAACAATCTTTTTTATGACCCGGTGACGCAGACGTTCCCGCTGGACCATGTGCACCTGTTCGAAAAAATCACTCACAAGTGGGCGCGGATCATCCCCAACTGGACCGGCGAGATCGCAATCATCGGCGCCTTGCTGTCGTTTCTCTGGCCACGCCTGAAGGCGGAAAAGCATCCGAAGATCATCGCGTTTCTGGAGAAAATCAAAGTCGCACCGGTGCTGCGGTTTGCCAGCAAACATCGAAGGGATTTTCTCTACGTGGTGTTCGCGTTCTCCATCAGCACCGGCGTGATTCACTACCTCAAGGGCCACACCAGCGTGTATTGCCCGATTGAAACGACTCAGTACGGCGGCAAGATTGAACACAAGGAATGGTACGAAAACTTCGATTTGCTGAAGGTCGCCGGTGACGGTCGTTGCTGGCCGGGCGGGCATGCTTCGGGTGGCTTCACCATGCTCGCGTTGTATTTCGTGGCGCGGCGTTATCGCTGGCGGTATTCCAAGGCAGTCATGTACGGCTCGCTGGCGCTGGGGTTCGTCTATGGCACGACGCGGGTGTTGCAGGGTTGGCACTACATGTCCCACACGTTCTGGGCCGGGATCTTCGTCTGGCTGGCGTGTTTGCTGACAGCGCTGGCGTTTTATGGGCGGGCGCGGTTGGAGTTGCCGGTGAGTCAGGCGAGATCTTTATCGACTGAACCGACGCCATCGCGAGCAGGCTCGCTCCTGCAGTAGGGCCGGTTCAGCACACGGTTTTGATGTGCTAACCGAGACTCCGCGACCATTGTCGGTCCGGGTCCTCCCAGACAGTGCTGACCAACGCCGTCAGCACATGATCTTGCCAGCGGCCATCAATGTTCAGATAGGCCTTGGCATAGCCTTCGCGTTCAAACCCCAGACGCTCCAGCAACCGCTCACTGCGTTCGTTGCCGGGGATGTAGTTGGCCATGATGCGGTGCAGGTTCAGCGTTTCGAACATGTAGCGAATGCCCGCGTCCACGGCTTCGTGCATCAGGCCTTGGCCTTGATGGGCCTGGTCGATGTGATAGCCCAGATAACAGGACTGGAAAGCCCCGCGAATGATCCCGCTGAAGTTGCACGCGCCGATCATTTGCCCGCTGTCGCGATCCAGCACCGCGAAATGCACCGCATAGCCTTCATCAAACGCCATGGCCTGTTGTGCGAGGCGCGAGCGGATTTTTTCCGCGCTGTAGTAGTCGTCGGAACGGATCGGCGACCACGGCGCGAGGTGTGTCTGGTTTCGCAAATAAAAGTCGCTTTCCAACGCAGCTTGGCTCGGGCTCAGGACGGCCAGCGTCACGCGTTTGCAGGGCAGGGAGAGGATCGTCATCGGGCGCTCCGGTGGACATTGCGGATGACGAGCAATCTACAGGCAAAAAAAAGCCCGCGGGAGGGCGGGCAAACCGTAGTTTCTTGAATGAGCGAGGCAAATGTACAGGTTGGCGCGCGGCGGCGGGGTGAAGAAAAGTTCATCTGCCTGCTGATGGGTGGCGCAGGCCTGGAGCCCTGCGTGCACCCATCGACGTTGTGTCAGAAGTTGTACTTGAAACTCGTCATCACATTGCGCGGGGCACCGTAGACACCGTACAGACCGGACTGGCTGTAGTACTCGCGGTCGAACACGTTGTTCAGGTTCACCGACGCACTGAGGTTGTGGCTGATGTCGTAGCGCGCCAACAGGTTGGCGACCGCGTAGCTGCCCTGGCTGAAGGTGTGCAGGTCGGCGCCCACTTTGCTCTGCCAGTTCACGCCGCCGCCGAGGGTGACCTTGTCCAGAGGGCCGTGCAGGCGATAGGTGGTGAAAGTCTTCACGCTGTTGCGCGGCAGGTTGGTGCTGATGCGCTGGTCGTCGGCATCGGTGGTCACCGAGTAGGCATACCCGGCAGACGCCTGCCAGCCTTCGGCCAGTTCGCCGTTCAGCTCCAGTTCGATGCCTTTGGAGGTGGTGTCCTGTTCGGCGCTGTAGACGTTGTCGTGTTGCCAGATCGCCAGGTTGTCCTGCTCCAGTTTGAACAATGCCAGGCTGGAGTTGAGCTTGCCATCCAGGTGCGTGCCCTTGATGCCGATCTCGTAGCCTTTGCCTTCCATCGGGTCGAGGGGTTTGTTGTCTTCGTCGGTGACCCACGAGGCTTGCGGGTTGAAGATTTTGGTGTAGCTGGCGTACACCGACCAGGTGTCAGTGAGGTCATAGACCACGCCGGCATAGGGAATGAACACACCGTTTTCTTCACGATTGACCTCGGTTTCTTCACCGCCGTAAGGGCGATCCGAGGTGTCGCGCTTCCAGTTGATCACGCGGCTGCCGAGGATCAAGCTCAGGTCGTCGGTGACGCTGAAGCGTGAGGTCAGGTAAGCGGCATACTGGTCTTCGTCGATCGAGGATTTGCCGCTTTCGGTGAAGGCCGGTTTGGCAGAGTTGCCGTCCCAGTTGTAGAGGTTATCGATGGCGCCCGCCGGCGACCCGGCATAGTCGTAACGCCAGCCACCCCAGCCCGGTACGTTCTCCTTGTACTTGGACAAGGTCATGCCGGTGATCAGTTCGTGTTCGCGGCCGAACAGGCCGAACGGACCGGTGACGTACAGGTCGAGGTTGTCCTGGCGCGGCGTGCCGGAGAAGCGCACCGGCAACTGCGAAAGTCCGCTGCCATCCTTGTTGAGATCGCCCATGGCGAAATTGAACAGTTCGTCGAATTTGTTTTCAGCGTGGGTGAGTTCGATCTTGCCGCTCCAGCCATTGCCTAATTGCTGTTCGATGGAGGTGAAGAAACTGGTCTGCTCGTGATCGTTATACGACCAGTCCGGTGCTGCGTTGATCGAGCGCTTGAGGTTGGTGCGTTCGCCGGTACTGAAGCGAGTGGGCAGGCCGGAGCGCAGCGGCGAGTCGACATCGGTGCGCTGATAACTGAAGCCCATGGTCAGCAACGTGTCTTCGGTCAGGTCGAATTCGGTGATGCCGTAGATCAGTTGCGATTGCAGGTTGTAGCGGTCGATCCAGGCTTTCTCGGTTTTGTAATCGGCGACGAATCGCCCGCGAACGTTACCCGTTTCGGTCAACGGCCCGGACACGTCGAAACCGGTGCCGTAGCGATCCCAATTGCCGGCCTCGCCAGTAACGCTGGCCTGGGCTTCGGCGGTCGGGCGTTTGCGGATCAGGTTGATGGTCGCGCTCGGGTTGCCCATGCCACTGATCAGGCCGGTTGCGCCGCGTACCACTTCGATGCGGTCGTACATCGCCATGCTTTGCGCGTAGTTATCCAGGCGGGTATTGGTGGGAACGCCATCGATCTCATAGTTCTGGATCGCGAAGCCGCGCGACCAGTAGGCGTCGGTCTCGGACCCCAGGCCATCGCGCACGACCGTTATGCCGGGCGTGGCTTCCATGGCATCGGTGAGGTTGGTCAGGCGTTGGTCGTCCAGACGCTGGCGGGTCATGACGGTCAGCGATTGCGGGGTTTCCCGCGGGGTGAGGTTCAGGCGCGTCGAGCTACTGGACGAATAGGTGGTGTAGAGCCCGGTGCCTTCGGTGATCGAACCCGGCGCCTTGCCGGAAATCGACACCGCGCCCAGCTGCAATGCATCGCCGACACTGGCGTGCAGCGAGTAGTTGCCATTGTCACTCTGACTGCTCTCAAGACCTGTGCCGGCGAGCAGGATCGCCAGGCCGTGGTCCGTTGCGTAACGCCCCTTGAGCCCCGACGTGGTTCGCCCTTCAGTCAATGACGTGGAATAGGACAGCAGGATGTGCGCGGTCTCGCCGAAGCGGGCCAATGCGGGTGCCAACGGCCCGGCGGGAATGTCGAAATCCTGCTGCGACTGCTCGGCGGCTGCCGCCCAGGTCGGCAGCATCAGCATTGGGGCGGTTGCGGCCATGCAGGCGATGCCTTGAACCACTGCGCCAGCCAGGTTTTGCTTGAGAGAAAAGTGCCAGCCCTGGCGCTTGCGAGAGGTGAAGTCCACGAGTTGTTCCCCATTGAATTGAGTGTCTGGGGTTTAAGTCTCGCGAGAATCGAAAACGGACCACCCAAGCGCAAAATAATTTGAGCGTCAGGCCATTCGGGGCTTCAGCGTGACCCAGTAACGGGTGAATTGCTGGACGTCGAGTTGCAGGGTGTCGGCGACGGCGAGGATGATTCGCTCGGTATTGCCCAGGGGGAACGTTCCGGAAACGCGAACATCGGCGATCGCCGGGTCGCAAGCCAGATGCCCGCGCCGGTAGCGGCTCAAGTCCTCGAGGAAATCTGCCAGACGCTGGCCCTGGGCAACCAGCATGCCTTGAGTCCAGGCCGGGGCGGTCAACGCGACGGTTTGCCGGAGCAGCAGGCCCTGATCGTTGAAGCTGACCTGCTCGCCAGCCTTCAGCGCAAGCGGTTGATGGCGTTGCAGCGAGGGGCTGATCTTCAGCGTGCCCTGATAGACGCTCACCTGAGTGAACCCCGCACGCTGCCTGACGCTGAAGCGCGCCAGCGCAGCCTCAAGGCGACCGTCGGCGGTATCGATCGACAGCAGGCGGCCATCGGCAATTTTGTCGCGGGTGATCAGTATCTCGCCACGCAGCAGTTTGACGCGGCGGGTTTCGCGCTCGAACACGACATTGATGGCGCTGTCGGTGTTGAGTTGAACCTGTGTGTTGTCGGCGAGCACGATACGCCGTTGTTCGCCGATCCTGCTGTGATAGTCGGCGGTCATGTCTTGCAGGAACGCGGTGTCTTTCAGGCTCCAGGCACCCGCACCGGCCGCCAGCAGCACACTGAGTTGCTTGATGGCCGCGCGCCGTGACAGCGTTGGCCGCAGCGTCGCCTGCGCCAGGGAGCGTTGGCCTGGAGTACGAATGTCACTCATGCGCTGGGCGAAAGTTTCCGCCCGTTGCCAGGCGCGTTCGTGCAAAGGATGCGCCTGACGCCAACTCATCCAGGCCGCCAGCGTCGCTTCGCTGACGTCGTGTTCCTGCAGTTCCAGATGCCAATGCATGGCCTGTTCGGCCATGTCGCCGGAGATCGTTTGCATATCGTTGCCGTTCACAGTGCGTCCAGGCTTTCATCGAGCAGGATGCACATCGCCCCGGCCTTGACGATGTAGCGCTTGACCGTGGTGATGGAAACGCTGAGTCGTTCGGCGATTTCCCCGTGGCTCAAACCGTCGACCTGTGACCAGAGAAACGCTTCGCGCACCGGGCGCTCCAGACCTTCCAGCGCGGCATCGAGGGCGATCAGGGTTTCCAGCAGAATTGCCTGGGTTTCCAGGCTCGGCGCCACCTGCTCAGGCATCGCTGCGAGCGCCTCAAGGTAGGCGCGTTCAAGTTTTTGCCGACGGTAGTGATTGGATAAAACGCTCTGCGCCACTTTCGCCAGGAAGGTTCGGGGGGCGTGCAGCTCCGGGACCTGTTCCTTGGCAAGCAAACGCATGAAGGTGTCCTGGGCCAGGTCCGCCGCGCTTTGCGAACAGTTCAGCCGGCGCCTTAGCCAGTTCTGCAGCCAGCCGTGCTGTTGGCGGTAAAGCACGGCCACATCGCAGGAGCTGGTTTGGGAGGATGGGAGCATGGTGTGAAGGCGCCGAATGAGTAAATATCACAAATGATAATACTTATCATATAGATCGGCTGGGCATGGCTGCAACAAGAGTGTGCGGGGAATGATCTGAGCTGCGTAGCCAGAGGACTTGGCATGGGCGCGGGCCAGGGCTCGCCCACAAAGCCGTCCGTAGGCTGCGAAAGCATCGCCATCGAAGGTTTCCAGTTCGGTCGACACTTTCATGTCGCGCAACTGCCGCACTTAGAGGTCGAGGCGGCGTTAGACGCAAACTCCGAAAGTTCGCTGTTTCATAGCATTTCTATGTTATGTATATGATACATCGGTTGATGAATGTAACGGTAACAGGACATGGACTATTCCCTGCTGGTTTCCCGGCTTGGCAAGCAGATACGTGATAAGCGTCTGAATCGGGGCCTTACACAAGCTCGGCTTGCCGAACTCGCCGGGCTGACTCGACAGAAAGTCATTGCGGTAGAGAAGGGCACTCTGTCGGTATCCATGGTTGCTTACGCGCGCGTCCTGGGCGCTCTGGATTGTGAATTCGCGGTCGTTCCTGCGGCGATGCCAACCCTTGAAGAGCTAGGGGATCTGTTCGAATGAAAATGACTTCTCTTGCTGTCAGTACACCTGAGGGACTCAGCGGCCGAGTCCTCACCAGCGCTGACGATTTCATTTTTCGCTATCACGAAGAAGCATTGCCAGAAATGGCAATCAGCTTGTCGATGCCTGTGCGGCCTGACGAGTTTCGACGACGGGATCTGCACCCCATTTTTCAGATGAACCTGCCGGAAGGCTATGTGCTGGAGCAGCTTCGTAATCGCTTGGCTAAAACCGTAAATGTCGATCCGATGCTGTTGCTGGCACTTTCCGGAAGCAGCTCGCCCATTGGCCGCGTTCGGGTGCGTTCCGAGGCAGTCGACGCTTTGTTGGGCGAGCAGCAGTTTCCGGGGGAAAAGCTTGAAGAGATTCTGACGTGGGACGGTACCGAAGATATCTTTGCCGGACTTCTCGATCGCTACATCCTGCGAGCCGGTATTTCAGGTGTTCAACCCAAGGTATTGGTGCCGGAGCAGCGGGAAGCGGAACTGTCCCGCGTGACTTCGAAAACATCGGACTTGATCATCAAAAGTGGCCGTGACGAGTTCCCCGGGCTTGCGATCAATGAATTCCTTTGCATGTCCATTGCCAAGGAGGGAGGTCTGCCTGTCCCGGAGTTTTATCTGTCTGACAATGCAAAGCTGTTTGTCATGCGTCGCTTCGATCGCGACGACCAACTCAACCCGATTGGTTTTGAGGACATGGCCGCTCTCATGGGGCTATCAGCGGATCAGAAATACAGCAAAAGCTACGCGGCAATCGCCAAGGCCATCCGCTTGTTCTGCCCCGCGCAACATCTGCGATCCTCCCTTGATCAACTGTTCGATAGCGTCGCCTTGAGCTGTATTGTCGGAAATGGCGATGCGCACTTGAAGAACTTCGGTTTGCTCTATTCGGAGCCCACGCAGCGCGATGCGCGCCTTGCACCGGCTTACGACATCGTCAATACCACCGCCTATATCCCGGAGGATGTGCTGGCGCTGGACCTGGCAGGTAACAAGTCTATGTTTGCCTCACGACAAGGCTTGCTGGAGTTTGCACAAAACTGCGAGATCGAAAAGCCAAGGGAGCGCATTCTGAAAATGCTTGCCGCGGTTGAAGTGGTGATTGCGCGTTATCCCCAGTATCGAGAGCAGGCACCTCATGTCGTCGGGGCCATTGAACAGGCAGCGGCGCCTTTTGCTCTGACGTTTGGTTGATTTCGGCGGGTGATCAGCCGGGCTTGGCGCATGTTTTTTGCCAAGAATGGATCCGATTAATGCCGTCAAGAAAATGACGACTTATGCAGGCAAATTGCCGTACGGCGGCAAAATAGACAACCTATTGACAGTGTCCGCGGGATCTCCCATTATCGGCCCGGTTTTGATGGCCTAGCGCCATAAAAACGTCGGTCGTGACTGGGTAGTTTCCCACGCTTCGCAACCGCAATACGATGAGAAAGCCCACACCGTTAGCGGACTTTGAGCACGAGTATCCGCTTGAATCTTCAGGAAGAAATTTCATGTTCGTTGAGCGAGTACTGGTCACCGGCGGGGCAGGATTTATCGGGTCGCATCTTGTGGAAGCATTGCTGGCCCAGGGTTACAAGGTTCGGGTGCTGGATAACCTGTCCACCGGTAAAGTCAGTAATTTGCCGATGGATAATGCCAACCTGAACCTGGTGATCGGCGATGTCGCCGACAGCGCCGCCGTGGCTCAGGCCATGCGCGATTGCAGTGCGGTCGTTCATTTGGCGGCAGTAGCCTCGGTGCAAGCCTCGGTGGATGATCCGGTCGGTACTCATCAAAGCAACTTCGTCGGCACCCTCAACGTCTGTGAAAACATGTTGAAGGCTGACATCAAGCGCGTCGTGTTTGCCTCTAGCGCTGCCATTTACGGCAACAACGGCGAAGGCTCGGCCATCGACGAAGACACCCCCAAGTCGCCGCTCACGCCGTATGCCAGCGACAAGTTGTCCAGTGAGCATTACCTGGATTTCTATCGCCGTGAGCACGGTCTGGAACCGGTGATCCTGCGCTTCTTCAACATCTTTGGCCCACGCCAGGATCCATCTTCGCCGTACTCCGGCGTGATCAGCATCTTTACCGAGCGGGCACTGAACGGGCAGCCGGTGTCGATTTTCGGCGACGGCGAGCAGACCCGCGACTTCGTCTATGTCCAGGACCTGGTGAGCATTCTGCTCCAGGCCGTGGAGGTGAACGCGCCGCGTCCGGGTGCGGTGAACATCGGGCTCAGCCGCTCCACCAGCCTCAACGATCTGATCGCTGAACTGGGGATGGCCACCGGCAATCCTCTGACGGTCAATCATCAGGCGCCACGGCAGGGCGACATTCGCCATTCGCGCGCCAACAATGCCCGCCTGCTCGAGCGCTTCAAACTCCCGGAACCGACATCCATCGGCAAAGGTCTAGCGCAACTCATCCGCAGTTTGTAACTCGGTCGGTTTTGCTGCCCGACGTTCAAGCATTACTGGTTCAGTCATCTCAAGAGTGAGTTATGGAAATCGTTTTTCGCAGGACGCGTGTCCGCTCGGTCGCCAAGCGACTGTTAGCCGCCCTGGCGCTGTGTGTGAGCGGGCCTGCTGTGCAAGCCGCCGCATTGACGCCTCCTTCCAGCGTGACTTTCTGGTATGCCGACGAGCCGCCAATCTCTGAGCTGGCCCAGTTCGACTGGGCGGTTGTAGAGCCTGGGCACATGACGGCGAGCGATGTCAAAACGTTGCGCAAGCTGGGCAGTGAACCATTTGCTTATGTGTCTGTGGGAGAGTTCGACGGCTCAAAGGCTGACATCACCAAGGCCGGCCTGGACAAGGCTGTCTCTCCGGTGCGAAACGATTCGTGGAACAGCCAGGTCATGGACCTCACGGCACCGGCCTGGCGCGAACATTTGCTCGGGCGTGCCAAGCAGCTGCAAGCCCAGGGTTATGGCGGGCTATTTCTCGATACCCTCGACAGTTTCACCTTACTGCCAGAAGCATCACGTGAAGCACAGCGTGCCGGCCTTGCCAGTTTTCTGCGGGAGCTGCACAAGCAGCAACCAAAACTGAAGCTGTTTTTCAATCGTGGTTTTGAAGTGCTGCCGGAGCTCGACGGCGTGGCGGCAGCGGTAGCTTTCGAGTCGCTGTATGCCGGTTGGGATGCAGCCGCCAAGCGATATCGACCAGTACCGGAGGCGGACCGCCAATGGCTGCTGGACCAGCTGCAACCGTTGCGTGCCAAGGGCATTCCACTGGTGGCGATCGACTATTTGCCACCGGAACGACGTGAGGAGGCCCGCAAGCTGGCCAAGCGTTTGCGCGATGAAGGTTTTATTCCTTTTATCAGCACCCCAGAGCTGAATTCGATGGGTATCAGCAACATCGAAGTGCAGCCGCGACGTGTAGCGTTGGTCTACGACCCGCGCGAAGGTGACCTGGCTGATAATGCCGGTCATACCTATCTCGGGGGGCTGCTCGAATACCTGGGGTATCGCGTCGACTACCTGCCTGCCAACAGCTCAATGCCGGATTATCGCTTCAGTGGCTTGTATGCCGGGGTGATTACGTGGATGACCAGCGGTTCGCCGCAAGATGCTGCGGCGTTCAACCGCTTCATTAGCGCGCGTCTGGACGAGCACGTGCCGGTGGTTTTTTTCTCAGGTCTGCCGATTGAAGACCGGGTTCTGCTCAAACGCATGGGCCTGACCCGCGAAGCCCCGCCGGGTACCCAAACCCTGACCGTTACTCATCAAGACAAGGCGCTGGTCGGCGCTTTTGAAGCACCGGTGGAGCCCCGATCCCGTGATCTGACGGCGGTTTCGGTATTGCCCAAGGGGCCGACACCGGCACTCTCGCTGAGCAATGCAGCAGGCGAAACGTTTGATCCGGTCGTCATTGGCGATTGGGGCGGTCTGGCGCTGGCGCCTTACCTTCTTGAGGTGAACAACGAGCGCAGTCGCTGGATTCTCGATCCCTTCGCCTTCCTCAAGGCAAGCCTGCGTCTGCCTGAGCAACCACGCCCGGACACCACCACAGAAAACGGCCGTCGAATCGCTACCGTACACATCGATGGCGATGGTTTTCCATCCCGCGCCGAAGTGCGTGGCACTCCGTACGCCGGTCGTCATACGCTGGACGACTACATCAAGCCCAACCCGTTCCTGACGTCGGTGTCGATCGTCGAGGGTGAGATTTCGCCGCGCGGCATGTTCCCGCACCTGGCACGTGAACTGGAGCCCATCGCCCGCGAGATCTTCGCCAACCCGAAAGTCGAAGTGGCCACTCACACCTTCAGCCATCCGTTTTTCATGCAACCGGACAAGGCCAGGAAGCGTGAGAATTTCAAACCGGAATATGGCTTGAACATGGCGATACCGGGCTACGACAAAATTGATTTCTATCGCGAGGTTGTCGGTTCTCGCGACTACATCAACCAGCAGCTCACCACCCCGGAAAAACCGGTGAAAATGGTGTTCTGGCCAGGTGACGCCCTGCCTTCGGCGTCGACGCTGAAGATTGCCTACGATGCCGGTCTGAAAAACGTCAACGGCGCGGAAACGATGATGACCAAGGCCGATCCGTCGCTGACCGGGTTGAACCCTTTACTGCGTCCCACCGAGGGCGGCTTGCAGTACTACGCGCCAATCATCAACGAGAACCTCTACACCAACCTGTGGCACGGCCCCTACTACGGCTTCCGCGAATTGATCGAGACCTTTGAATTGACTGACAGCCCAAAGCGTCTGCGGGGCCTGCACCTTTACTACCACTTCTATTCAAGCACCAAGCAAGCCTCGATCAAGGCCATGCACGAGATCTACGGCTACATGCGTGAGCAGAATCCGATGTCGCTGTGGATGAGCGACTACATCGATCGATTGCATGGCTTGTACCAGGCCAGCCTGGCGCGGACCGCCGATGGCAGTTGGCAGATTCGCGGCATGGATGCGTTGCGCACCGTGCGCCTGGACCCGCAAATGGGCTGGCCGGATTTGCTGCGATCGCAAGGCATTGCCGGTGTTCGAGATATACCGCAAGGCCGCTATGTGGCCCTGAGCAGCGACCGGGCATTGCTGGTCCTGCGTCCTGATCGGGACGGCCGCCCGGCGCTGGAGGAAGCCAATTTGCCTCTGCTGAGTTGGCAGTACCTGGATGATCAACGAGTGAGCTTTTCGTTTGCCGGGCAGTTTGATCTGACCTTCTCGGTACGGTCGGCGAGTGCCTGCCGGGTCGAAGTGGATGGGCAGCGTTTTGCAGGCAAGTCGTCTGCGGGCCTTTGGACTTTTCAATTACCAATGAAGCAGGTGAGTAATGGTCAGCTCCTCTGCAACTAAAAAAAGCCGCCTGCTCAACCCATGGGCATTGGCGGTGGTGACGGTTGCCGTGGGAGGTCTGCTGTGGGCGACCTTCCAGCGTGAAGAAGTATTCCAGCCCGATGGCCGTGAACCGGATGCGGTCTCGGCCAACTATGCCGAGTTGCTGCTGGCGGCCCACCCGGATGACGATCACCTGCGTATGCAACTGATCGATCTGCTGATTCGTCTGGGTGAGTACGACAAGGCGCGGCGGCACCTGGAGGCCTGGCCTCATCCGAAGGCGGAGGTTCAGGCATTTTATCGTTTGCAGCTTGACGCATTGGTTGCCGAGAGCAGCAACGATCTGATTGCGCAGCAAGCCTTGGTTGAGCGGATGAAAACCTTCGATCATCGCAAGTTGCCGACGCCGCAGCTGCAAACCCTGGCCAAGCTGGCGCTGGAGTTGCAGGCCCCGGCGTACGCCGCTGGCGTCTACGAAGAAATTGCCAACCGTGAACCGAAGTTGCGTACCGAATCGTTGAGATCTGCCGCCCAGTGGTATATGGCCGGTGAACAGCCTGGGCATGCGGCTGATATCTATCAGCAGCTCAAAAGAGAAGCCCAGGTCAGCGCCGAGCGTCGCGAATTTGCAAAGCTGGCTTTTGACAGCCTGCTGTCCGCCGGTCGTGGTGACCAGGCCGCACAGGTGCTTGCCGATGAGCTACCGCAGCTGACCAATCCGCAAACCGACATTGCCTGGCTGGAACAGGGCGTTGATGTCGCGGTAGCGAACAAGCGTTTTGATCTGGCACAGCAAGTGCTCAAGCAGTGGCAGATTTTGCAACCGGATAACCCGCAAATCCCGTTGAAGGCTTTCCATGTGCGACTGGCCATCGGCGACCTGGCGGGTGCCTGGGAAACCGGTCAGCAATTGGTGATCGACCACCCCCAGGATCAGGCGTTGCTTGAGCAAATGGCTCTGCTGGGTCAATGGCGTGGAGAGAACGAGGCCGCGTTGACCTACTGGATCAGTCTGCTGAGGTTGCGCGAAGACCCGAAGCTGCGCGAGCACGCGTGGCGTCTGGGGAGTCAGCAGTTTGATTTCGATCGCTCGATCCCATTGCTCGAAGAGATCATGGATCAGCGCGCGCTGACTGACATCGAACTCGATGCACTGAACTACGGTCATGAATCGCGAGGCACACCGAACGAGGCCGAAGCCTGGTTCCACAAGTACTTGCGCAAGTACCCGTCGCATCGCCTGGCGTGGACGCGCTTGCTGCAGAACCTGGAAAACACCGGGCAGTTCGAGAGCAAGACCAAGGTTTATGAGAGCTATGCCAAACGCTTCAAGCTCAATACCACCGAGCAGGTCGACTGGGCCAACACCTACCTGAAATTGTTCGATAACAAATCCGCATGGAAGGTGGTTCAGGACGATGACCAGACCATCGACGACGAGCATTACTGGCACGCCCGTGCGTCCCTGGCCTGGGAACTGGAGCGCGATGAGGATTTACGGGTTTCGCTGGAAAAACTGCTTGCGATCAATGGCAAGTTGACCAGTGGCGACGAGAGCCAGTTGATCACCATGTATCGCACTCGCGATCCTCAACGCGCCTTGACGTTGACGATTGGCAGCTGGGAGCGCACCCGGGATCCGCAACGCCTGGTCGAAGCGTTGCAGCAAGCTCAGGAGTTGGACGACTGGTCGCGAGTGGTATCGCTGCTTGAAGATGCCGAGCAATATCCGGATGCCTTTGATCAAGCTCAGGTGCTGGCGATGCGGGGTGCACTGGCGGCCAAGCAGGGGAATGCCGATGAGGCCGAACGCCTGTATCAACTGGGCTTGTCGCGTTACCCCACTGACAACTTGTTCCGCGAGCGACTGGTGTGGTTCTACGTTGACCAGGCGGACACCGCGAAACTCAAGCCTCTGATGACCCAGTGGCGCGATTATGCACGCCAGGACCGACTGCTGTGGCTGCCGTTCGCCAGTGCCAGCCAGTTGCTGGGCCGCGACGCAGAAGCACTCGCCTGGTATCGCATGTACCTCAAAAGCAGTCCGCAGGACTGGCTGGTGCGGGCGGCCTATGCCGATGCATTGGAAAGCGCCGGTTATGAGGATGCAGCCCAGCGATTGCGCCTGAAGCTGCTGCGCAGTCCGGAAGGTGAGGACATAAAACCCTCGTCTCAGCGTTACGCTGTCTGGCTGCGCCTGATGACCACCAGTTATTCGCCGAAAAAGGCGCAGCACGAGTTGTTGAGGTGGAAGGACGGTTCGCCGGCGATGTTGCAAATGTGGTTCGAACGCCTGCTGGCGCGCCTCGATTCCACCAATTCGGAATCCCAAAAGGATGATTGGCTGGCGTGGGCACGTAGCCATGGCTTGAAGGTCGAACGCTACGAGCAGATTCAGGAAGCCCTGCGTAGCCGTAACAAGTCGCAAGTCGAAACCCTGCTGGCCCGTAGCGACTTGAACCCTGCGCAACGGGCTCAGGCGCTCAATCGCCTGGGGCGTCTGAACGAAGCCCTCGACACCAGCCTGACAGCGCTCGGTGACGAGCAGCCGGAAGCGGTGCGCGAACAGCTGCGTCGCCAGGCCGTGGAAATCCACGAGCGCACGCCGCAAGGCGCGCAGTTGTCGTGGCAAGAGCAGGATTTCGGCGGAATTGAGTTCAACGCGCCGCGTCTGCAAATCGCGCACAACCTGGGCGATAAGTGGTACGCCGATCTTGAGCTTGAACAGGGCGACTACAGCGGTGACGAAATCGAATCATCGAAAATCGGCGAAGAGCGTAATGCCGCCCTGACCCTGCAACGTGCAGTGGATAACGGCAGCTACAAACTGTTCGCAGATACCAGCCAGCGCGATGATGACGACCGCAACGGCCTGGGCCTGTCCCGGACCTGGCAGATGGGCGTGAGCGATGAACTGGAAACCGGTGTTGATTGGCATCGCAAAAACGAAGACAGCGGTTTGATGCGTGCCTTCGGCCAACAGGACCGTGTGTACCTGGGTGGTCGCCACAGCCTCACGGCCCGCGATCAGTTTAGTTGGGAAGTCGCACAGCGGTCGTTTTCCACCCGTGCGGGTGACGATCTGGGCGATGGTCATGCGCTGAAAATGGAGTACAACCACACGCTGGAATTTGCCGGTCCCAACTGGACGGTGCGCAGCGGTGTCGATTACCAGAAGAACCGGGTCAAGGACAAAAATCTGGATTATCTGTCCAGTAATTTTGGCGGGCCGGTCATCAGGGCGGCGCCTGAGCAGACGTTCGACCCGGATACCGGTGAGCCCGATCCGATCAATCCACTGGATATCGAGACCGTCACCGCCAGCGACTTGCTGCAAAGCCGCTACGGCCAACTGTATTTCGGCAGTTCCTGGCGCCGTGGTTTGCCCGGCGCACTGGTACGCACCAAGCCGCAATACACCTGGCTGGTGGACCTGACGGCAGGCTGGCAATGGACCGATCAAACCTTCAACTACGGCATCAACACTGGCATCGGCGTCGAAGTGCTGGGTGACGACGAACTGGCCCTGACCTTCGGCTACCAATCCGCGCCACAAGGCGGGGACGGCAAGGCCGGCGGAACACTGGGTGTGAGCTACGGCGTGCGTTTCGGACGCTGATCATGGAATTTTCTACGGGAGAAAAACGTATGCAAGCAATTCGTAATCTGAGCCTGGCGCTGGCGGTCCTGTTCGTCGCCGGTTGTGCCAGCTTCACCGACGAAAGCAGCCCGAGCCTGCCGCGCACTGCGCAGTGGGGCATCGTGCCGATGGTCAACTATTCGCAGACGCCGCAGGCCGGTGAACGCAGCGAGCAGATCCTGCTCAGCGTGCTCAGCAGCCACGGTTTGCAACCACGGGTTTACCCGGCCAGCACTCAAGGCGAACAAGCGTTGATGGACGACAACGAGCGTCTGGCCGGTGCCCTTGATTGGGCGCGTGAGCAGAAACTCGATTACGTCGTGGCCGGTAGCGTCGAAGAGTGGCAGTACAAGAATGGTCTGGACGGTGAGCCGGCGGTGGGCATCAGCCTGCGCGTGCTCGACGCCAGCAGTGGCCAGGTACTCTGGAGCAAGAGTGGCGCACGTGCCGGTTGGTCCCGTGAAAGCCTCGCGGGCACCGCGCAAAAGGTGCTCGACAAACTTGTTGGCGCCCTTCGGTTCGAGTGATCGCAATGAATTCTCCACACATGGATTACAGCCTGGCGCCTCGCGCCAGTGGCCCGGTGTCTTGGCTGGAAACGTTCCTCGTGACCGGCCTGGTCATTGGACTCGGCCTGTGGCTGACCCCGCAAGATCCGTTGCAAATGCACGGAGGGTTCCCCTGGCCGATTCTGGCGCCGCTGCTGTTGGGTGTGCGTTACGGTTTTGTCCGCGGCCTGCTCAGCGCCGCGTTGTTGGTAATGGCGGTATTCGCCCTGCGCTACAGCGGCCATGCCGGCTACGCGCAGCTTGAGCCGTCGTGGATTGTCGGCGTGCTGGTGTGCGGCATGCTGGTGGGCGAGGTTCGCGATCTGTGGGAGCGACGCCTGGAGCGTCTGCAGATGGCTAACGATTATCGCCAGTATCGTCTCGATGAATTCACCCGGGCGCATCAGATCCTGCGGGTCTCCCACGACCGACTGGAACAGCGCGTGGCGGGCAGTGACCAAAGCTTGCGCAGTTCCTTGCTGGGCTTGCGCGAAAGACTGCGGGTGATGCCGGAAGAGGGCGATGCCCTGGCGGCACTGGCTGATCCGATCGTCGCGGTGTTTGGTCAGTACGGCGCACTGCGGGTGGCCGGTCTGTATCGGGTCGACGAGCGCGGTGAGCGGGTATTGCCTACACCTCTGTCGACCATCGGCGTCATGGGATCTCTGGATACCGAAGACGGCCTGGTCAAGCTGTGCCTGGAGCGTGGCGAACTGGTGAGTGTGCGTCAGGAGTTGCTCGAAGCGGGCAGCTCGGCGCAGTTCTCGTCGTTGCAGGCGTGCATTCCGTTGATCGATGCCGAGGGGCGTTTGCTGGCGGTGCTGGCGGTGCGGCAAATGCCGTTCTTTGCGTTCCAGGATCGTACCCTGAGCCTGCTGGCGCTGTTGGCCGGGCACATCGCCGACCTGTTGCTGCGTGATGTGCAGGTGCTGCAACTGGTCGATGCCGATGCGCAGCATTTCACCCTGCAACTCAAGCGCTCGCTGGTCGACGTCGAGCAGCACAAATTGTCGGCCGGTCTGTTCGCTTTTGAAATGACCCGCGCCAACGAAGAGCTGACACGCTTGCTGGAACGCAGTCAGCGTGGTCTGGACTTGCACTTGCCGCTGCGCAACAACCGCGATCATCAGCTGCTGCTGGTGCTCCTGCCGTTGACCAGCCCGCAAGGCACCGAAGGCTACCTGGCGCGGATCAACCTGCTGATCCACGAACACTTCGGCATTGAAAGTGACATGGATAGCCTCGGCGTGCGGGTCATGCCGTTCAACCTGGAGCCTGGTGAACCCAACGGGCTGCGTAATTACCTGTTCAACGAGTGTGGTCTGAATGATCAGCAAGTGGCTGTTTAGCGGAGCCTTGTTGTTAGAGGCGGGCAGTTGGGCCAGTTTGTGGACCGACTTGCCCGAGGCGCATCAATTGCTGGTGTTCACCCTCAGCCATGGCCTGGCCTGCATGATGTTGTGCGGCGCGGTCTGGCTGCTGTTGCCGGCGCGTTACCGCTCGCCGCTGCCGTGGAGCCCGCTGTTCATTTTCAGCCTGGCATTCTTTGTGCCGGTGCTGGGTGCGGTCGGCGTGGTCGCGGCGATCTTCCCGGCGCTGTACCTGCCGCGCAAACGCGACAAGCAGGCCTGGCAAGCGGTGGGCATTCCGAGCCTGCCGTATCGGGCGCAGACAAATTTGCATTCGCCCATTTTCGCCGATGGCGGTTTGCAGGATGTGTTGCGCCATGCACCGGACCCGGATCAACGTCTGGCCGCCTTGCTGGCGACCAAGCGCATGCCCGGCAAAGATGCGGTGCCGATTCTCAAACTGGCACTGGGCGACCCGAGCGATGACGTACGGCTGTTGGCCTACTCGATGCTCGACAAACAGGAAAGCGACATCAACCTGCGCATCCAGATCGCTCTGGGCCAACTGCACGGTGCCACCGCCAAAGCCGCGGGTGTGCTGCACGGCACGCTGGCGCGCTGGTATTGGGAACTCGCCTATTTGGGCCTGGCGCAAGGCAGCGTGCTTGAGCACGTGCTCGATCAGGCCAACGAACATGCCGAACAAGGCCTGCTAGCGGGCGAGGGCGGTGAGCTGTTTCTGCTGGCCGGGCGCATTGCCCTGGAGCGCGGTGACATCGAGCGCGCCGAAGTGCTGCTGACCCAGGCTCAGGAAAACGGCATGGGCGCGGCGCAGATTCTGCCGTTCCACGCCGAGCTCGCGTTCGAGGCCGGTCGTTACCACGAAATCCCAGGGTTGCTCGCCAGCCTTCCGGAGAAAACCCGTCAGCGCCCACCCTTCGCTGACCTGGTGAGGAGCTGGACATGAGTCACAAGGAAGAGGCGCCGCTGGCCGACATCTGCCTGCTGCTCGAAGGCACCTGGCCTTATGTGCGCGGTGGCGTGTCGAGCTGGATTCACCAGATGATCCTCGGTTTGCCCGAGGTGACGTTCTCGGTGATGTTCATCGGCGGACAGCGCTCGGCGTATGGCGAGCGACGCTATCAAGTACCGTCCAATGTGTTGCACATCGAGGAAGTCTTCCTCGAAGACGCGACCCATCCGACCGACACCAGGGGCACGCCGCGCGAGGCCGACCTGCAGCAGTTGCAGGATTTGTATCGCTTCCTGCATCACCCGGATGCACCGGAACCAGCGCTGGGCGAAAGCCTGCTCGACAGCATCGCCCAAGGCCGTTTGACCCTCGACGACGTGCTGCGCAGCCGCGCCAGTTGGGAGGCGTTGAGCGAAGGTTATCGCCTGCATTGTGCCGACCCGTCGTTCATCAACTATTTCTGGACCCTGCGCTCGATGCAGTCGCCGTTGCTGATGCTCGCCGAGGCGTCGCGACGCATGCCGCGGGCGCGGGTGCTGCACTCGATTTCCACCGGTTACGCCGGGTTGCTGGGCTGCATCCTCAAGCAACGCTGGAACTGCACTTACCTGCTCAGCGAGCACGGAATCTACACCAAGGAACGCAAGATCGACCTGGCCCAGGCCAGCTGGATCGCCGAGAGTTCAGGGCAGGCGCTCAACCGCAGCCTCGACGCTGGTTCGGGTTACATCCGTACCTTGTGGGTGCGCTTCTTCGAGCGCATCGGTCAGCTGACGTACAACAGCGCCGACAGCATCATCTCGCTGTATGACGGCAACCGTCAGCGGCAAATCAAGGACGGCGCTGACCCGGTCCGCACCCGGGTCATTCCCAACGGCATCGATTTGCCGCAGTGGACCGCCGCGCTCGAATCCCGTGCGCCAGGCATTGCGCCGGTGGTGGGGCTGATCGGGCGTGTGGTGCCGATCAAGGACGTGAAGACCTTTCTGCGGGCCATGCGCGGCGTGATCAGCGCCATGCCCGAGGCCGAAGGCTGGATCGTCGGACCGGAAGAGGAAGACCCGGAATACGTCAGCGAATGCCGCAGCCTGATGGCCAGTCTGGGGCTGGAGGGCAAGGTGCATTTCCTCGGCTTCCAGCGCATTCAGGAGATTCTGCCGCAACTGGGCCTGATGGTGCTGACCTCGATCAGCGAGGCGCAACCGCTGGTGATTCTCGAAGCCTGGGCCGCCGGCACGCCGGTGGTCAGCAGTGACGTGGGTTCGTGTCGCGAGCTGATCGAAGGCGGTAGCGCCGAAGATCGTGACCTCGGTTTGGCCGGCAAAGTGGTCGCGATTGCCGACCCGCAAGCCACCAGCGTGGCGATCCTTGAACTGTTGCGCAGCCCGCAACGCTGGCAGGCCGCTCAGGCCAGCGGCTTGCTACGGGTCAATCGTTATTACACCGAAGCCTTGATGCTGCAGCGTTATCGCGACTTGTATCAAGCCGCCATGGAGAACAGTTAAATGGCCGGGATTGGCTTCGAACTCCGCAAGATCCTGTCGCGCGATTCCTACACCGCGACCTTGCATGCCTACGTTTATGCCGGGCTGATCAGCTCCGGTCCCTGGGTGCTGTCGATCATCAGCGTGATGCTGGTGGGGATCATCAGCCTGAGCCGTGTCGTGCCCAATACGCTGGTGGGGCAGTTCCTGGTGACGGTGACGTACCTGATGGCCAGTTCGCTGATCCTCACGGGCGGCTTGCAACTGTTTTTCACCCGGTTCGTTTCCGACCGTCTGTTCGAGCACAAGTACGATCAGATCCTGCCCAATCTGGTGGGTGTGCTGTTGCTGGTCACCATTGGTGCCGGGTTGCTGGGTATCGTTGTGCTGAGCGTGTTGTTCGATCAGCCGCTGATGTACCGGTTGCTGGTGCTGGCGAACTTCGTGGTGCTGTGCAACCTGTGGATGGTGATCATCTTCCTCTCGGGGATGAAAGCCTATAACCGCATCCTGCTGGTGATGCTGGTGGGCTACACGCTGATGGTCATAAGCGCATACCTGCTGAGCTTCCTGGGGATAGCGGGCCTGCTGTTGGCGTTGTTGATCGGGCACAGCACGCTGCTGTTCCTGTTTCTCTACGACATCCTGCGCGAATACCGTGCCGAGAAATTGGTGGCCTTCGATTTCCTTGAGCGCCGCCAAGTGTTTGTCAGCCTGCTGGTGACCGGGTTTTTCTATAACTTTGGCATCTGGATCGACAAGTTCATCTTCTGGTTCAACCCCGGCACTTCGAACGTCGTCGTCGGCCCGTTGCGCGCCTCGATCCTGTATGACTTGCCGATCTTCCTCGCGTACCTGGCGATCATTCCCGGGATGGCGGTGTTCCTGGTGCGCATCGAAACCGATTTCGCCGAGTGGTATGACCGACTGTTCCGGGCCGTTCGCGAGGGTGAAACCCTGCAGCACATCGGCTCGCTGAAAACCGAAATGACCCTGTCGATCCGCCAGGGCCTGCTGGAAATCTGCAAGGTGCAAGGGCTGACCGTGGTGCTGTTGTTCCTGTTCGCGCCACGCTTGCTGGACTGGCTGGGGATCTCCAGTTACTACCTGCCGCTGTTCTACATCGACCTGATCGGGGTGAGCATCCAGGTGGTGTTCATGGCGTTGCTCAACGTCTTCTTCTACCTCGACAAGCGCGCCGTAGTGCTGGAACTGTGCGTGATCTTCGCGGTGTTGAACGCAGGGTTGACCCTGCTCAGCATGCACCTTGGCCCGAGCTTCTTCGGCTACGGCTTTACCCTTTCGTTGCTGGTCTGTGTGTTGCTTGGGCTGCACCGGTTGTCCACGGCGCTGGAAGACCTTGAGTACGACACCTTCATGTTGTCGCGCTGATACTTCATTGCGGTAGAAAAAGGCACTGGCGATAAACCGTCAGTGCCTTTTTTATTGGGCAAGCAGTTTGCCGGTGATGCCAAGGCGTATTCTCTGATGAATGCCAATCCTGTCGGAGCCAGTACCCATGAGCGATCTATTGCAAAAAATCCTCGACGCCCATGGCGGCCTGGAGCGCTGGAACCGTTTCACCACGCTCAACGCCACCATCGTTTCGGGCGGCGAGTTGTGGGGGATCAAAGGTGTGGTGCAAGACACGATGCCCCGCGAGATGACCGTCAGCCTGCACCAGCAACAGGCTTCGGTTACGCCTTTCGGCAATCCTGATTGGCGCACGGCATTCCGGGCTGATTACATCGCTATCGAAACCACGCAAGGCGAAATCGTGCGCGAACGGCTGAACCCTCGCGAGGCATTCGCCGGGCATGGCATGGAAACGCCTTGGGACCCGTTGCATCGCGCGTATTTCAGCGGTTATGCGATGTGGACGTACCTGACGACGCCGTTTTTCATGGCGCTGCCCGGCTTCAATGTGAGCGAGATCGAGCCTTGGCACGAAGGCCAGGAGATTTGGCACGGGCTGCGGGTCGAGTTTCCAGAACACATCGCCAGTCACAGTCGCTTCCAGGATTTCTACTTCAGCGACGACTTTCTGCTGCGCCGCCATGACTACCACGTCGATATCGCCGGCGGGTTTGCCGCTGCTCAATACGTGAGTGATTACGTCGAGGCTCAAGGCCTGCGTTTCCCGACGCGGCGCAGAGCTTATCTGCGCGACGAAAATCTGCAGCCACTGCGGGAGCGGTTGATGGTGTCGATTGACTTGAGCGACTTTCGTCTGAGCTAGGGAAGCCTTTTACTCCGCGTCGTGACGGTCTTTGGTTGTCCGGATGAGGTTGTTGCGCAGCTTCACAATCGCCTGCTGCATTAGTACGAAATCCTCAGGATCAAGACCGGTTTGCGGGAAGCCTTCTTCGGTCAGTTCTCCGCGCAGTTTTCGACCTTCTTTTGTGAGACTGATCCGCACCTGGCGTTCGTCTTCCGGGTCGCGCTGGCGTAGCAGGTAACCCATCGCTTCGAGTTTTTTCAGGATCGGCGTGAGGGTGTTGGATTCGAGGAACAGCTTTTCACCGAGGCTGCCAACGGTCTGGTCGTCTTGTTCCCACAGCGCCACAAGGGTGATGTATTGCGTGTAGGTCAGGCCGAGCCGTTCGAGCATTGGCTTGTACGCCTTGCCGAAGGCGAGGTTGGAGGAATAGACCGCAAAGCACAGGAAGTCGGAGAGCTTCAGGTCGAGGGCGGATGTCTTTTCGGTGGGTTTCATGCGCGTTCTCTCTGGGCAAAGACGGATGGGTTGCAAGCTCGGACTATACATCGCATGCGATGGTGTCGGAAGTGCTCAGACCTTTGCCATTCAATGTCCACGTGTAACCGGCCGGTAAAGCCGACGGCCGGTCCACCGGGAAACACCCTGGTGGACCGGCCGTGGACTGCGTTACGCGGTCTGGACGTTGATGGCGACATCAATGTTGCCGCGTGTTGCCTTGGAGTACGGGCAGATGGCATCGGCGTTGTGCGCCAGTTCGGTCGCGATTTCGTGTGACAGGCCCGGCACGCGCAGGGTCAGTCGGGCCTGGAGGAAGTAGGCCGCGCCGGTCTGGCCCAGATCGACTTCGATGTCGACAGCGGTATCGGCCGGCAGCGTCACCTTCAGTTGTTGTGCAGCCAGACCCACCGCCGCGATGTAGCAGGCCGACCACGCTCCGGCGAACAGTTGCTCGGCTTTCGGGTGCGGCTGCACGCCGGTGAACACGTGTGCCGGTGTGGCGCTGCCCGGGGACGACAGTTCGATGTCGAGGTTGCCGTTATGACCGCGCGAGGTAGTGCCGGCGCTGCTCAGGGTGGTGTGGGTTTTGCCGCTGGCCAGTACTTTTTCGATTTTGCTCATGATGATTCCCTCAGGTTTTTCAATTATGTGCTACGTGTACGCTAACATCGCATGCGATGTATTAAGCCGTAATAACGTTCAGGGCTACGTCGATATTGCCGCGTGTCGCTTTCGAGTACGGGCAGATGGAATCGGCGATGTGTGCCAGTTCGGTCGCGACATCGTGTGCCAGCCCCGGTACGCGCAGGGTCAGTCGGGCCTGAAGGAAGTAGGCCGGACCAGTCTGGCCCAGGTCCACTTCGATGTCGACGGACAGGTCTGCGGGCAGTGCGATGTTGCGCTCGGCGGCAACCAGGCCAACCGCTGCGGTGTAGCAGGCCGACCATGCGCCGGCGAACAATTGCTCGGCTTTCGGGTGCGGCTGGGTAGCGGCGAATACATGGGACGGTTGGGCGGAACCGGGGGACGACAACTCGATGTCGAGGGTGCCGTTGTGACCGCGTGAGGTTTTGCCGGCGCTGCTGAAGGTGGTGTGGGTTTTGCCAGTGGCCAGTACTTTTTCGATCTTGCTCATGGGGTGATTCCTTAAGAGTTGTAGTGTATACGATTACATCGTATGCGATATGCTTGGTGTGGAAAACGGTTTATCAATCGTCTGCTGCAGTGACCCAGTTGTTGCCGTTGTGACCTTGGGCAGCGCGAGCGGTGGTATTGAAGAGGGTGTAGGTGCTTGCGGTGTTCATGGTTGAATCTCCAAACGGCAACGGGTTTATGTTGTTGGTTGCTTTCGATTAGATCGCATGCGATGGATTAATATTCTGCCAAACCCCCAACGATGTCAAAGATTATTTTTCGCCTCGACGACGAACGGTAGAAGCGGGTGGATTGGCCCACCCGCCATCCTGATACTTAGCCAACAGGAATCAGGTATCGATGCTAAGAGCTGGCGCGCTTAGCGCAGGGTCTTGAACCCGGCCCGGACTTCCTGCGAGAAAAGCGCTGGCTGCTCCCATGCAGCAAAGTGCCCGCCTTTGGGAAGCCTGTTGTAATGCACAAGCTTGGGATATGCCTGCTGCGACCAACTTCTCGGCGCCGTATACAGTTCATCGGGAAACACGCTGACCGCCACCGGGATGTTGACGCCCTTGACGGCGAAGAAGGTCGACTTGTTTTCCCAATAGAGCCGAGCCGAGGAAAGGGCAGTCTTGGTCAACCAGAACAGCGTGATGTTGTCGAGGACGTCATCGGGTGTGAGGCCTTCCGGATGACCGTCGATGGAGCGCGCGATCATCTCGTAGCTTTTAGGGTCGTGATCAAGCATGAACGCCGCCAAACCTACGGGTGAGTCGGTGATACCGGTGAGCGACTGAGGCCTGTCGCCCATCATGATTGCGTAGCCGATGTGCTTGTAGGTGTTGGCGAGTTGATCGGCCGCCAGTTTCTCTTCCCCGGAAAGACCACTCGGGACCGGGTCGCCACGGAACAATGCCGCATCCAGTTCAGGCGGAATCACGCCAGGCATGTTCGAGTGAATACCGATCAGGCCAGGTGGCGCCTTTGCAGCCATCAGGTCGACGACGATAGCGCCCCAGTCGCCACCTTGCGCCCCATACCGGGTGTAGCCGAGGCGCTTCATCAACTCGATGTAGGCATCGGCGATACGAACAGGATTCCAACCGGCCTCGGTCGGTTTCTCCGAGAAGCCGTAACCCGGCATCGATGGAATGACCAGGCTGAACGCATCGGCGGCGTTGCCTCCGTGCGACTCAGGATCGGTGAGCGGACCGATGACTTTCATCAGCTCGATCACCGATCCAGGCCAGCCGTGCGCCATGAGCAGCGGCAGTGCATTTTCGTGTTTGGAGCGGATATGGATGAAATGTATATCCAGGCCATCAATCCGGGTGATGAAGTTGGGAACTGCGTTTATTTTCGATTCAATTACACGCCAGTCGTACTTTGTCGCCCAGTGTCTGGCCAGTTTTTGAATCGTCGCAAGTTGTACGCCTTGCGATGAGTCGTTAACTATTTCCTTGTCCGGCCATCTTGTTGCTTGTATGCGTCTGCGCAACTCTGAAAGTTCTGACTCCGGGGCGCTGAAATGAAAGGGACGTATTTCGGTGGAAGCACTATTTGTTGTTTTTTGATTATTGGTCATAGCGTCAGTCTTGATTGAGAAGCCGAGTAGCCCTAGGGGAGCTGCCGCGCAGGTCACGGCAGCAGCGCCGCAAAATTTGCGTCTGCTAAGGGAAAGTTGTTTGTTGTTTTTGGGCATGCAGATTCCTCAGGCGCGAAGTCACACGTAGAGCCCCTTTAATGGAAACTGCTA
>RCUQ01000228.1_pt1 | contig 32226 bp, 27 predicted proteins | sample 2166351 | NCBI WGS metagenome assembly RCUQ01 (sample SAMN09932597, study PRJNA488358) | compost metagenome | feature: garden; material: soil; isolation source: compost soil in acetonitrile-enriched culture | place: Germany: Experimental Botanical Garden Goettingen | collected 2016-01-27
CGTTCAACCGCATCCCAGGTCGAGCAAACCGACTCACATCTTGCAAGGTACCTAACGCGGTACCGGCCTCGCTATCCAGTCGTCAGGGTTTTCTGAATCGAACCCCGTGAGCATCCGCTCGCGGGGTTCTTTTTTTGCGCCCTGGACGGGCGGTCTCGGCAATTTCGCCTTGGATGCTTTCCCTCGCCTTGCTAGATCGAGGCGGGAGGGATGGGATGACTGAGTGTGAAGAGCCTCGCCGCTCCTTCCTGGGGAGGACATGGTCTAGCTGGGGAGCGCGTCGGAGGCTAGCTCATGAAGAGGGCGATCGCCGCTCCCCCCATCGCCAGGGTGGTGAGCCATCCCAGCAGGTTGAGTAGCCAGCCGTTCTTACGTTCTCCCATGAGGTGGCGGTTATTGGCGACGTGAAGGATGATCAGCAGCAGGGGAGGGGCGATCAGCCCGTTGAGCACGGCCGTCCAGACGAGGGCCTGGATCGGGTTGATCCCGATGAAGTCGATGAGCGTGCCAAGCAAGGTCGAGGCGATGATGATACCGTAGAACCCTTTGGCTCCCAGGGGGCGTTCGTTGAGGCCGTAGCGCCATCCCAGGGCTTCGGAGAGGGCATAGGAGGCCGAGCACGTCAGAATGGGGACGGCCAGGAGGCCCGTGCCCACGATGCCGAGCGCGAACAACGCCCCCGCTGCTTCTCCGGCGATGGGGCGCAAGGCCTGCGCGGCGTCGCTCGCCGACGTGATGTGAGTGATACCGCTCTTGTAGAGCGTGGCGGCGGTGGCGAGGATGATGAAGTACATGCCGAGGTTGGAGAAGAGCATGCCGAGGTTGACGTCGACGGCGGCACCGCGTAGCTCGCCGTCCGTCGCCCCTCCGCGTTCCTTGAGGGTCATGCGTCCGCGCCGGATCTCCTCTTCGACTTCCATGTCGCCTTGCCAGAAGAAGAGGTACGGGGAGATGGTCGTCCCCAAGAGGCCGACGAGAATCACCAGCGAGTCCCGGTCGAACTTGAGGGTGGGGATGAAGGTGCCTCTCATGACCTCGCCCCAGTCGGGCTTGGCGAGGAAGGCGGCGCCCACGTAGGCAAGCAAGGAGGCGGAGAGCCACTTGAAGATCCGGGCGACGAGGGGATAGGCGCCGAAAATCTGGATGCCCAAGATCAGGAGGGCGAACATGGGGATGAGCAGCGCGCTGGGAAGGGGAACGAAGATCTTCAAGGCATCCGCCATGGCCGCGATATCGGCTCCCGCGTTGAGCGTATTGGCGACGAGCAGGGTGAAGACGGCGGGGTAAAGGACCATGCGCGGGTAATGGTCGCGCAGCACGGAGGCAAGGCCCTTGCCGGTCACCATGCTGATCTTGGCGCAGGTGAACTGCACGCCGGCCATCAACGGGAAGGTGACGAGCGCTATCCATAGGACCGAGTACCCGAGCCGCGCCCCGGCCACGGCGTAGGTCCCGATGCCTGAGGGGTCATCATCCGATGCCCCGGTGACGATGCCGGGGCCGAGCGCCCGCATGAAACGCCTGAGTCGCGTCTCCCCTTTCGGGGCGTCCGCAGGCTTCAGGGCCTCGATTTCCTCGGTGCATGACACGGGGGGGCGACGCTTCCTCATCCTGCTTGCCCCCGTTGCCGCTCGCCCTCCCCCTTCCGCTCCCGATCACGGCCAGCATGGCATGCGTCACTCGTTCCTGCTTCGTCGTTCTCGCTGGGAGCTTTCGCCTTCGCTCAAAGGCCTTTCTGCTTGCATCCTCACCGGAGAACCTGGGGTAGAATGGCGGAGTGCCCCTCAAACCCAGGAGTCTCGGATGGCTTCCCAAATGCTCGCAGCGGCCCTGGCCGCACTCAGCCTCGTTACCCTCGCGATCGCCACCCCGCTCGCCAACGGAGAGCCGGCGCGACGCGCGGGAACGCCCGGTGCGATCCTCTTGGCAGGCGGCGCCCTGCAAGACGGCAATCAGGACCTGTGGGCCGCCCTCTATCGGCATGTCCGCGAGGCTTCCGGCAAGGAGCGTCCTCGCGTGGCGGTCTTTGGTAGCGCACGCCCGTCGCTGGCCAAGGCGCGCGAGGCCTTCGAGCAAGACGGGCCCGACTCCCTCTCGTACGGAAGCCTCTTCCGGCGTTACGGCTTCGACCCGGTCTTCGTGCCCGTGGCCATCGACAATTACCGCGACGCGGCGTCGAGCCCCCGCAACGTCTCGCTCGTCGACTCGGCGGATGCCGTCTGGTTCGGAGGGGGGAACCAGGACTTTCACGCCCGAAGCCTCCTGAATGACGATGGTTCGGATTCCCTCGTGATGCAGGCCGTCCGCCGCCTTCACGCGCGTGGGGGGGTGGTGGGGGGCACCAGCGCCGGAGCCGCGGTCATGGATGAGTTCACCTACGGCGAAGGCTCCAGTCGGGACTACCTGAGCGAGAATGCCCTGGCTTTCAAGCCTTTGACGGCGCTCGCGCCTCCCATCGCCCAGCCGCAGCGGAAGCTCTCAGGTGCTTACACGAGGGGCTTCGGTTTCGTCACGCCCCTGGATGCCGCCGTCGATACCCATACCGACGCCCGGGGGCGCTATGGCCGCCTGATGGTGGCCATGCGGGTGCTGGACTACCAGCGCGGCGTCGCGGTCGCCGAGGATACCGCGCTCCTCATCCAGGAAGGGCGCGGCACGGTCCACGGCGCGGGCCGGGTCCTCATCGCCGATGCCCGCCAGGCCACCTATCCCGCGGGCGGGCCGTTTCAGGTGACGGGGCTGCTGCTCAATAGCCTCGCCGCCTCCGACGCGTACGACTTCGACTCCGGGGCCATCATCTCCTCGAAGCCCGTCCTGGCAGCGCCTCTAGGTCGGCCTGCAGCCTTGATACCGGATATCCTGGAACGCGACCACCTGCTCGACGCCATGGAGAATCTGGTTGCGTCGTCGGAGGAGACGCTGAGCGCCGAGATGGTCCTGCCCCAAGGCAAGCTCGTCCTCACGCTCGCGAAGTCGCCCGCAACCCGAGCCTTTCACGATCCCGCGATCCGGCGCTTCGCCGTGCAAGGCGTCGCAGCTTCCCTGAGAGCGTCTCGGCGTTGATGGACTTCACGTTCATTCATGCGGCCGACCTGCACCTCGACACCCCGTTCATCGGGATCGGGCAAACCTCCCCCCGGGTGGCCGAGGCCCTTCAAGATGCGTCGCTCGACGCCTTCGACGCCTTGATCGACCTCACCCTCCATGAGGACGCGCGCTTTCTCCTCCTGGCGGGAGATCTCTATGACGGAGCCCAGCGGGGCATCCGTGCGCAACGGCGCTTCGAGAGGGGCTTGCGGCGACTCAGCGATCGCGGTATCCGCACCTTCATCGTGAACGGCAACCATGATCCCCTCAGCGGCTGGTCGGCCATCCGGGACTGGCCGCCGTGGGTCACGTCCTTCGGCAGCCAGGAAGTCGAGAGTGTCGCGGTCATGGACGGAGAGGAGCGTCTGGCCACCGTCTACGGCATCAGCTACCCTCAGGCCAAGGTGGAAGAGAACCTGAGCCTGCGTTTCCGGCGCCAAGACGCCGAGGGCCTCCACATCGGGCTCTTGCATGCCAACGTCGAAGGAAACGCCGAGCACGCTCCCTATAGCCCCTGCACGCTGGACGACCTCAAGCGTGCCGGCATGGATTACTGGGCCCTGGGGCATGTCCACACGCGTCAGATCCTAAGTCTGGCTCCATGGGTGGTCTACCCGGGAAACCTCCAAGGGCGCAGCCCGAAGTCGAGCGAACGGGGAGCCAAGGGGGCCATGGTCGTGCGGGTCACGCGTGAGCGCCATGGCGCGTCGGGCGCCGGCTTCACGGTCCAAGCGCCCCGCTTCGTGCCGCTGGATCGGATTCGCTTCGACACGTTGGAGCTGGATCTTGGCGGCATTCCGGACGTTGCCGGTTTGCAGCGCGCTCTGATCGCTCAGGCGGAACGCTTGCAGGCAGAGCATGAGGGGCGTGGGCTGGTGCTACGGGGCATCTTGAAGGGGCGCGGCGAGGTTTATTCGGAGCTTCTGCATCCGGGTCGGCTCTCGGAGATCCTGGCGGAACTGCGCCGGGATGGGGAGCAGCGAGACCCCTTGATCGCTTGGGAGGATCTCCGCAACGAGGCCGCCTCTCCGCTCGACCTGGCGCTCATCCGGCAGCGCGGGGATTTCTCGGCGGAATTGCTTCGCCTGCATGACGATCGGCTTGGCGACCCGGAGCGAAGTGACGCCTTCCTCAAGGCCGCGCTTTCGCCCCTGGAGCGGTTCAGCTCCCTCTTGAACGAGCCGGATCCCGATGAGGCCGAGGCTTTGCTTCGAGAGGCCCGGATCCTCGCACTGGACTTGCTGGAACGGGAGTAGGACCCGTATGAAGATTGACGGCTGGTCCATCGACGGCTTCGGCCACTTTCATTCCCAAACGCAGAGCGGCCTCGCCAGCGGCTTGACCGTGGTGCTTGGCCCCAACGAGGCGGGTAAGAGCACGTTACTGGGGTTCATTCGCGCGATCCTCTTCGGCTTTCCCGCCCGGAACTCCGCCGAGCTCCGCTACGAGCCCTCGCACGGCGGACGGCATGGGGGCCGGCTCATGCTCTCCACGCCGCAAGGCCAGTACACGGTTCAGCGGTATGCGGACAAGCGGGAGCCTTTCAAACTCTGGCGTCCCGACCATTCGGAGGGCAGTGAATCCGACCTACACCAGCTCCTGGGCTATGCCGATCAGCGCCTTTTCAAGTCCATCTTCGCGTTCAGCTTGAGCGAGCTGGAGAATACCAAGCTCCAGAAGGAAGAGGGGATTCGCGATCGGATCTTTTCAGGGAGCCTGCAAGGCGCTCGCAATTCCGCCCGGGAGGCGCTCGCCCTCCTCTCCAAGCAGAACGAGCCCGTTCACAAGGCCAAGGCCCGCAGCTCCGAGCTGCTCGCGCTCTCCGAGCGGATAGAAACCCAGCGGGAACGGATTCGGGAAGCGCAGCGGCAATCTCAGCAGTACGACGCCCTTTTGAGCGAGGAGTCTCGCCTCATCGCGACCCTCGCCGAACTTTCAGACGCTCAAGGGCAGGGCTTGGTGGATACCCAGAGGGCGGAGACCTTGCTGGGACTTTGGCCGCTCTGGCATGAGCGCAAGGCGTTACAGCAATCGCTGGAGCGCCTGGAAGGGGTGGAGCGTTTTCCCGAGCAGGCGGAAACGCGGCATGCGGCCTTGCGGGCCAAGGTCGATGAGTGCGAGAAGGCCTGTGCCGAGCGGGAGCTGGAGCGCCGGGAGCTGGACCAGCGCCTTTCGGCGATCGCCCCGGAATCGCTCCTCGCCGAGCGGGCCTCGCGGATTGGGCTCCTGCATGCCGAGCGTTCGCGCTTCCAGGAATGGCTTCAGCAGCGCCTGGAAGACGAGGAGCGCTGCAAGTCGGCCACACGGGCCCTTGGCGCCGCCCTGGAGCTCTTGGGAGCAGAGTGGACCCGCGAGCGCCTTTTGGCCTTCGATGCGTCGCTCGTCCGGCAGGACGAAGTCAGGGCTTGGGGCGAGCGGCTTCGCCAGGCCGACGTGCGTGAGTTCGAGGCCGAGCGGACGCTCAAGGAGCTTCGACGCCGCGAGCAGGAGGCCGAGACCCAAGTCGCACTTCACCTCAAGCAGGTCGACGCGCTGGGAGCGCTCCCGAGCGAGCGCGAGCTGGCTGCGCGCGAGGAGGGGCTGATCCGCCTTCGCTCCACCCTGGTCGAGCAGAAAGAAGGGCAAGCGGCCTGGGAGAGCGCGCAGGAGCGCCTGCAAGCCCTGGAGCTGGAACTGAGCCGGCAAGTCCTTAACGCGGCACGTCGCCTGCCGGGGGGGCTTCGCCGCTTGCTTTGGCTGGGGGCCTTGCTGCTCTTGGGCGGGGCCGCCTGGAGCGTGTTCACGGGGAACGTTCTGACCGGCGTCTTGCTTGCGGGGGCGGCGATCGCCTTCGGCAGCTTGACCCTCGTTCGCGTGGGCGGGGGAAATGAGTCCGTCCAGGCGATGGAAGGCCTCGAGGCGCGGCTTCGCGAGCAGCGGGACGTGCTCTCGCGTCTCGGCGGGATGCGCGCGGCGACGGAATCCCGCCTGCGCCAAGCCCTCGATGCGCTCGGTCTGACCGGAATTCCCTCCCCCTATGAACTGGAAGCCGCAGCCCAGCGCTTGCTGCACGAGCGAGAAGCTTTGCGCCAAGCGCTTCAAGGAAATCTGGAAGGGGGGCGCCTTGCCGCCTTGTGCCAAGAGGCAGCGACAAAGCGGGAGGACGCTGAGCGGAACTTTGAGGCGGGCCAAGCGGAGCGGCTTCGTTTCGCCGCCGAATGGGAAGATTGGCGCCGTGCGAGGGGCTTGGCGGAGGTCCAGACGGCACAAGGGGTGATGGACCTTTTCCAGCAGGTGGGAAGTGCGCGCCAGCGCTTGCAAGAACTGACCTCTCTCGAAGAGCGCTGCGCGGGGCTCGACTCGAAACTTGACGGCTACCGTGCGGAGGTGGCCACGCTCGCGCGCGACCTCGGGGAGCCGGAACCGGCGAGCGATGCGGCCGTCGTTCAGGTGATGGAGAGCCTTCAGGCGCGCGTCCGCAAGCATCAAGAGGCGCAGCAGCGAGCCTTTGAACTGCGCGAGGCACTCGACGTCCAGGTGCTGAAAGGCGATGCGCAGGCCAATGAACTTGAAGCCGCGCGGGCAGCCTTGGAGGCGCTCTACACCGAGGCCGGGTCCCAGGACGCACAGGAATTCGAGCACCGTCACGCCGTCTATCGGCAGCGCGAGGAGTGCCTTAAAGCTGTCGCGCGCCTCGACGGGGAGCTGGGGCTCCGGCTCGGAGAGGGCCCGAAGGCCGAGGAGTTGCGCTTGGAGCTAGCCACGGGCGACGTGGACGGCTGGAACGCCCTCATCGCCGCCAAGCTCGAAGCGCGCGCCGACCTGGAACGCCAGCGCGACGCCTTGAATCAGAAGCTGGGCGAGCTTCAAACCGAGCGCCGGAAGCTCGAAGAAGCTTCCGACGTCATCGCGCGGGAGCATGAGTTCCAGGCGCTGCTCGCCGAGTTCCGCCGTCTGGCGCGCGCCTGGCAGGTCCGTGCGCTGGCCGAGGGCATGATCACGGAGACCCTCAAGGAGCTCGAGCGGACTCGGCAGCCGGTGGTGCTGGCGCATGCGGGCGAGCTCTTCGGGCATGTCACCGAGGGGCGCTACCCGCGCCTGCTACAGGCGGAAGGCGGGGACTTCCGGATCGAGGATCGGGACGGCGGGCGCCGGGAGGTTTCGGTCCTGAGCCGGGGAACGTCCGAGCAGCTCTACCTCTGCATCCGGCTGGGCCTCGTCAAGGAGTTCGCCCGCCAGTCGGCGAACCTGCCGCTGGTGATGGACGACGTCTTCGTGAACTTCGACCCCGAGCGGGCCCACCGGATGGCGGAGATGCTCGTCCGCTTCGCCGAGGAGCATCAGGTCCTGCTCTTCACCTGCCATCCCGGGACGGCGGAGCTGCTTCGCGAGATTCACCCGGGCGTGGATGTCCTGGCCTTGCCGCGCTACGGCGAGGCCCTCCCCATGGCTGCAAAGCGCTAGGGGGTAGCCCCGGCGAAGACGCGCTTGAGCTTGGCGAGCAGGGCTGTCAGCGTCTGCTGCTCGTCAGGGGAGAGCTGATCGAAGTACGCGCGCATGGCGTCGACGTGAACCATGAAGGTCTTCTCGTAGAACGCCTGTCCCTCGGGGGTCAGCGAGACGTGGGTCTGCCGGCTGTCGGGCTTGCACTTCTCGCGCCGGACCAGGCCCTGGTCCTCGAGATGCCCGAGGACATGCAGCAGATTGCCCTTGGTGGTGAGGGACTGGTCCGCGAGCTCTTTTACCGTCATGCCGTCCGTGTCTCCGAGGGCGGAGAGCACCTCGAAACGGGCGGGAGTCAGACCGAGGGTGTCGAGGTGACGGGAGGTGACCCGATTGACCTCGGCCTGGCACTCGTAGAGCGCCCTCAGGGCAGGCAAGAGCGAGACGTCGTTAGGGATGGGCGTCCATTCGGGAGAGGCGTGGGGCATGGCGACTAATGCGAGATCGGGGCGAAGCGGCCCGCGTTGTAGTCGTCGACGGCCTGGACGAGTTCCTCGCGCGTGTTCATCACGAAGGGGCCGTAGCGGGCGACGGGCTCGTTGAGCGGGACTCCGGCGAGGAGCAGGAAGTTCACGGGCTCTTTGGCGTCCTCCGGAGCGGCCAGCCGCACCTCGTCCCCGGAGCCGAAGATCACGGCCTGGCCTTCGGACGCGCGGCGCTCATCGGAGCCGAAGCGACCTTCCCCTGAGATGACGTAGGCGAGGGCATTGTAGTCGTCCGGAACCGGTTGGAAGAGGCATGCCCCCGGCTGCAGCGTGAAGTGAAGGAACATGATCGGCGTCCGGGTGTCGATTACCGCTTGCGTCCCCAGGGCTTCGCCCGCAATGACCACCACCTGGGCGGATCCATCCTCGGTCTGAGCCTTGGGAATGCGCTCGGGAGGAAGCTCCTGGTAGCGGGGAGCCATCATCTTGTCGCGGGCGGGAAGGTTCACCCAGATCTGGAAACCGTGAAGGCGGCCGCCCTGGTCGAGGAGCGTGGGCCCAGGAAGCTCGGAGTGAATGATGCCGCGGCCCGCGGTCATCCACTGCACCGTGCCGGCGGTCAGGCGCCCGGAGTTCCCAGCGGAGTCCTTGTGCTGCATCTCGCCGTCCAGCACGTAGGTGACGGTCTCGAAGCCGCGGTGGGGATGGTCCGAAGCGCCCTTGGCCTGGCCGGGGGCGAGGTCGAACGGTCCCATGTGGTCCAGCAGGAGGAACGGGTCGACATGGTCGAGCCAGTTGGTCGGGAAGGGGCGACGGATCTCGAAACCGTCTCCCTCGAGGGCCCGAATGCTGGGGATGACCTTGAGAGCGGCGCGCGAGCGCTTCAAGACGTCGGTGGACATGACGGACTCCTCTCGCGACATGGCGGAGCATGCCGGGGCATGCGGCAACGGATCGAATCGACTTTATTATTGGTCTAGTTAGACTTTATTGTCAAGCATGCCGCGAGGCCTTATGCGTGGCGGCGCGAGAAGGGCAGCTTGGCGGATGCCGCTAGCGGTCGGCTTCAGGCCCGGATGCGGACAGGCGCTCGCGATCCGCTTTGCTCAAGGATCGGACGATCAGTTCGTAGGAATGGTCGATCAGGCGTTGAATCTCGTCGACGGTGAGCGAGCCGTCGAGCGCGACGGTGTTCCAGTGGCGTTTGTTCATGTGGTAGCCGGGCTTGATGGCGGCATGCGCCTTGCGCAGGGCGATCGCCCGCTCGGGATCGCATTTCAGGTTGAAGCTCGGCAGCGCGTCGCGGCGGCTGGTCAGCGCGAACATCTTGTCCATGACCTTGACGACCAGGACGTCGGGTCCAAAGGGGAGCGTGGGAACCGCTCCCTTTTTGCTCAGCGCATAGTCGATCAGGGTCTGGTGCAAGGTCGAGCCTCCGGGCCGGGGGGCATGGCGGGAGCGAAGGAGGCAGAGGGCGATCGCCCTCTGCCTCGGTAGTCGCTTAGGGGGCGTAGCGATGATGCAGCATCAGGCTGTTGCCGTCGGGGTCGCTGAAGAAGGCCATCTTGCAGACACCGCTGTCGATGCGCTCGCCGTGGAAGACGATCCCCTTGGCTTGCAGCATCTGGACGGTGGCGTCGACGTCGGTGACCTTGAGGGCGACCGCGCCGGTCCCGTGAGGGGCAAACGGCCGTCCCGTGGCGCTCGGATCCATGACGGCGAGCGTGATTTCGTTGCCGAGCTTGAATTCCGCCCCCATCTCTCCCCACATGCTATCGAGCTCGAGGCCGAGCAGATCGCGGTAGAAGCTCACCGCGCGGTTGAGGTCCTGGGTGGGGATCATGAGGAAATCGAGGCCTTGGATGGCGGAGTGGGTGGACATGACGGGCTCCTCTGGCGACGAAGGAAGAGGTCCCGGGGCGACCCGGGACCTCTTGAGGGGTGACGAAGGACTAGGCGCGGACGGTTTCCTTTGCGCCCATGTGGCGGGCGATGAGGGCGTTGGCGGCCTCGGGGTTCTGCTTGCACTCCAGGAGGGCGCGCAGGATCAGCGGGGCGACGACGGTGGCGTCGGACTCGATGACGAACATCGGGGTGTCCTCGGTCAGCTTGTCCCAGGTGATCTTCTCGTTGGGGGTCGCGCCCGAGTACGAGCCGTACGACGTGGTCGAGTCGCTGATCTGGCAGAAGTAGGACCACATCTTCACGGGCTTCTCGAGGTCGTACTTGATGGAGGGCACGACGCAGATGGGGAAGTCGCCCGCGATGCCGCCACCGATCTGGAAGAAGCCGACGCCGGCATCGCCTTCCGCCAGTTCCTCGTAGCGATCGTAGAAGTCGGCCATGTACTCGATGCCCGACTTGGCAATCGAGGCGCTCACGTCGCCGTGCTTCACGTAGGAGGTGATGATGTTGCCGAAGGTCGAGTCCTCGTAGCCGGGGACAACGATGGGCAGGTTGGCCTTGGCAGCGGCCAGGAGCCAGCATTCGTCAGGATTGCCCTGGTAGTTCTTGGGCTCGATGGCCTGGATGACCTCGTAGAAGTACTGGTGCCAGAAGCGGCGCTCGCCGGTGGCCGAGGCATTCTTCCACATGGGGACGATGATCTGCTCAACGGCGCGGAACGCCTCGTCCTCGGGGATGCTGGTGTCGGTGACCCGGCGCATGCGATCGTTGAGGATCTTGGTGTCGTCCTGCTTGGTCAGGTAGCGGTAGTCGGGGAAGTCCTTGTACTCGTTGTGCGCGACGAGGCGGAAGAGGGACTCCTCGAGGTTGGCTCCGGTCACCGAGAGGCCGTGGATCAGGCCTGCACGGATGGCGGGAGCCAAGGTGATGCCCAGCTGGGCCGACGACATGGCGCCGGCCACGGCCCAGAACATCTTGCCGCCGGCCTGGATATGGTCCCAGTAAGCCAGGAGCGAGTCGCGCGTCGAGCGCGCGTTGAAGTTCTTGTAGTTGCTTAGAACGAAATCGAGAATGGGAAGATCGGCGTTCGCCATGGTGGCCCTCCTGCGTCTAAAGGGTGACTGCTGTCGGGCGGCGAAAAAGCGACGCCACCCGAGGACGCCCTACGGTCGCGACACGGGGTCACGCCGCCATCGGCACGTTGGGTGGCTCATTCTAGTATCCCGAACGCCGGGGAAGGTGTCAACGTCAGGCCTCGGGCAAGCTTAACGTGTCGATAGGGGGGACTTAAGAAGCTTGCTTCGACGATCGGCCGATAACCGGATCGAGGAGGGTTGCGATGTCGACGATCTCCATGACACCCTATCAGATTTCGCCTCCCGTCGCCGCTCCGGCCGTGACGGTAACGCCGCTCGGCCCGCTGGCGCTGATCGTTACGGCACCAGCCTTTCCCACTGCGACCGGCTGGGGAGACGCCTATGTCACGACCGTCCCCATGGTCGGCCTCGCCCCGGCGTCGTCTGCGCCGGTTACCGCGTCGATCCCCGCGATGCTCGAATCCTTGCGAAACTTCTTGAGCTCCGTGGGAAGCCACCTGTCGGCACTATTGGGCGCTCCGCCCGCACCGACGGCTCCGCCTTCCGGGCCCAAGGATCCCTCGAACCCAAGTCCCAAGAACAAATCGGCCACCAGCTTCGTGGTCAGCTCGTTCAACGTGCTCGGCAGCAACCATACCCGGCCCGGGGGAACCCAGCCGTCGTACGCCCCAGGAACCCAGCGGATCCGTGAGGCGATCCCTCTGCTCTTGGAGCGGAAGGTCGACGTCGTGGGCTTCCAGGAGTTGCAGGTCGATCAGGTCAAGGAGTTCAAGCAGCATGCCGGCGACACGTACGGCCTGTATCCCGGAGGCTCCATGGGGCCGAGGGGCTCACAGAATTCCATCGCCTGGCGCAAGGACAAGTTCAAGGTCGTCGAGTCTTACACGGTCAAAATGCCGTCGCATCGCGGCATGCTTCGCGAGACGCCCGTGATGCGCCTGCGCGATAAGCAAACCGGCGAAGAGTTTTACGTCGTCAACATCCACAATGCTCCCGGCTTCCACAAGGGAGGAGCTCAGCAGCATTGGCGGGATAAGGCGACCGACTTGCAGGTCGAGTTGCTTAACCGTTTGAAGCGTTCAGGGATTCCAGTGATCCTGACGGGGGACATGAACGAAAAGGAAAACTACTTCCAGCGCATGACCCGGGAAGTCGACATGAACGCCGCTAACGAGCTTCCGAGCGGCAAATTGCCCAAGCGCGTGGGGATTGACTGGATCTTCGGTACCCAGGACGTCACCTTCAAGGGCTACAAGCGGGTGGGGGAAACGGTCTCCGAGAAGATCTCCGACCATGCCATGATCGTGAGCAAGGTGAAGCTCTAGCCCTCAGAGGGCCTTAGTAGATTTCCTTCACCCGTCCCACCTGGCCGTCCGTGAGCCGGACCTTGATGCCATGGGGATGGAAGGCGGACTTGGTGAGGATGTCCGCGACGATGCCGCGAGTGATGCGGTTGCTGCGCTGATCGGCCTTGAGGACGATGCCCACCTCGAGACCGGCGTGGATGTTCTGGCGTTCCTGTCCGACCATGGGACCCTCCGTATGCGATTGCGTTTCTACACTTAGCCCTTTAGCAGCTCGGCCTTCGTCTCCTCGTCGAGGAGGCTGTCTTCGACGAGCTGACGGGCCCAGTCCTCGCCGGAGGCGGCCAGGATCCGGGCGGCGCCGAGGGCGACGAGCGGCTCGGCATGCCAGATGGCTCCGCTCAGCGAGCGAAGGCGCGTGGTGTCGATCTTCTTGGCCGTTCTCAGATCGCGGCACGGCTCGCAAAGTAAGGCCAGCGTGGCTTCCGAGGGCTCGGCGGTCGGGTCGAGATCGGTGGGGCGCAGGTCCTGATCTCCTTCGCACCATTCGCATTTGAAGCCAGCGCGCTTGGCCAGGACTTTTCCGAAGCCGGCGATCGCCTCCTGCCGTTCCTTGTGAGTATCGTAGCCCTTTGCCATTGCTGCCTCCTGATGCATGTCGTATCTCTTGCATCATACCGAAAAACGGAGCCGCCACCCAGGTCGAAGCCCGGGTGGCGGCGAGAAGAGCTAACGCCTACTTCTTCTCGGCGAGGTTCACCATCCAGTTGATGCCGAACTTATCGGTCAAGGAGCCGTAGTAGTCGCCCCACGGAGCCTTGTCGAGCGGCATGGTTACCGTGCCGCCGGCCGAGAGCTTCTCGAAGTAGCCCTTGAGCTCCTCGGCGTTGTCACCGCTGAGCGCCAGGCTGATGCGCGCGCCGGGCTCGTACTGCATGAAGCTGGGCGTATCGGAGCCCATGAAGCTGATGCCGTTCTCGGCCTCGAGCATGCCGTGCATGATAAGGTCCTGCTCGGCCGGGTTATCGGAGGCGCCGAACTCCTTGAAGGTGTTCATCACGAGCTTGCCGCCGAAGACGCTGTGGTAGAACTCCAGGGCTTCGCGCGCGTTGTTCTTGAAGCTGAGGTAAGCGTTGATTCTGGATTGCAAAGTACGTTTCTCCTTGGGTGGGCCGTTGAAGACGACAGGAATAGAATTGAGGGTGGTGCGACCTCATGATACGAACAAGTGTTCGATATCGTCAAGCCGCCGAGCGCTCGTGCGGGCTAGCCGAGGGTCTTCACGTAGGCGACCAGCTGATCGAGGGCCGTCCCCCAGCCCTGATGGAAGCCCATCTCGGCGTGCTGCTTGCAGGATTCCTCGTCCTTGTGGAGGGCGATCGCCGTGTACTTCGTGCCGGTCCCGTGGGGCTCCAGCAGGATCATCCCCGTGAAGAACGGAGCGCCGGAAGGGCGGTAGCCGGGAAGGAGGGCATCAGTCCAGACGAGCCGCTCGTTCGATACGACCTCGAGGTAGCAGCCATTGCCGGCGGGCTGGATCTCTCCCTCGGGCGAGCACATGACCGTCCGGAAGAGGCCTCCGGGGCGCAGGTCGATCTCGCATTCGACCGTGGTCCAAGGCAGGGGGCAGAACCACTTCATGAGGTGCTCCGGCGTGGTCCAGGCCTTCCAGACGAGCGAGGGCGGAACGTCCACGACGCGCTCGAGGACGAGGTCGAGCCGGGGATCGATCGTGGCGGGGAGCGTTTGGGTCATCCTTCAGTCTCCTTCATGATTTCCAGGTAGGCATCGAGTTGGTCGAGGCGTCGCTCCCAGAGCGATCGCTGGGTGATAAGCCAGTTCTCCGCCCCGCGCAGGGGCTTGGGGTCGATCCAGTAGACCCTGACGCGGCCCGTCTTCTCGGACCGGACCAGCCCGCAGCTCTCCAGTACCTTGAGGTGTTGCAGGAACGAGGGAAGGGCCATGTCGAACGGTTCTGCAAGCTCGCTCACGGCGGCCGGGCCTCGGCTCAGGCGATCGACGACGGCCCGCCGGGTGGGATCCGCCAGGGCGCGAAAGACGTTGTCGAGAGGAGTCGAGTCGATGGGCATGAGCCCTACGATAGATCAAAGCCAATACTTAGGTCAATGCCTAAGTATTGGCTTTCTTGCGATTGGTCACACTCCCCACGGAGGCTCAGCCTCGGGGGCGCCTCATGACGAGGCCTGCGGGTTCTAGGATTTGACTGCCGCGTAGGCCCGCGCGATCCACGCCAGGACCTCGTCGTCGACCTGGGCCGGATCCGTGATCCGCACGCGGTGGGTCACCATCGCGTTCCACTTGCCGGCCTCTTCGAAGCGCTCGGTGGCCGGCTCCCCCTTGAGCTTGATGCCGAGGTCGAAGCGGTCGGCCGTCGAGGGCTGGGCGATCGCGAACTTCTTGCCGTTGCGCACGAAGCTGACGTAGGCGTCCGAGGCGTCGGTGCCGACGTCGGGCCCCAGCTTCTGGACCTCCGCCAGGAGACGCTCGTAGAGCGATCGCCAGTGGGCCTTCTTGCCCGAGTACTGGCCGTCGATGCGCACGGAATCGGGGCGCTCGAAGGACTCGGGCTCGAGGAGCAGCTTGGCGACCATGCTGGCGTGGCCGTGGCCGAGCCCGAGTTCCGCCATCACCCAGTCCCGGGCTTCCGAGTGCTTGCCGAAGACCTGGCCGGCGGCGAGCGCGCGGATGTCCTCCAGCGTCTTGCCGGTCTTGTCCTTGATGGTTACGAGATAGGCTTCCATGGAGGACATCGATTTTCCCTCTCTAACTCGGGTCTCAGCCGTGGGACGCGTCGCCGTCGGCCGGCTTCTTGAGGAAGAATGTCGCCACGATGGCGAACATCGAGATGACGGCTCCCCAGACGAAGGCGGTGCGAATGCCCCCCGCGGTAGCGCTGACCACCGGGAGCCCCTGGGCCACCAGATCAGCGGATTTCAGCGACATCAGCGCGATGAGGAGGGCCGCGCCTGCGGCGCCCGCCAACTGCTGGATGGTACCGACGAGGGCGCTGCCGTGGGAGTAAAGCCGGGGAGGCAAGGAGCCGAGACCGGCGGTGAAGATGGGCGTGAAGGTCATCGCCAGGCCCACGCTGAGCACGACATGCGCGATCAGCAGCTGGAGCGAGGTCGTGTGCTCGGTCATGGTCGTCATGGTCCAGAGGACGGCCGAGACCATGATGCTGCCGGGCACGCTCAGGAGGGTCGGGCCATGGCGATCGTAGATGCGGCCGACCGAAGGGGCCATCAGGCCCATGGCGAGACCGCCGGGGAGCAGCAGCAGACCGGTTTTGAGCGGATCCAGGCCCAGAACGTTCTGCATGTAGATGGGCAGGAGGATGAACGATCCGAAGAGCGACATCATGCAGATGGCGAGCGCGGCCACGGCGATGGTGAAGTTCTTCGAATTCAAGGTCCGCAGGTCCAAGAGGGCGCGCTCCTTGCGTTGCAGGGAGAGCTGGCGCCAAACGAAGGCGATGATTGCTCCCCCGCCGACGACGAGCGGCAACCAGGCGGCAGAGGGGCTGGTGGCGCCGGCCACTTCGCCCAGCTTGTTGAGGCCGTAGACCAGCCCGCCGAAGCCCAGGGCGGAAAGGATGACCGAGGGCACGTCGATGGGCGCGTCGTTGGTCGTCGTGACGTTTGCGATGCGCATGGCGCCCAGGGCCAGTGAGGCGAGGGCGATGGGCAGCACGAGCCAGAACATCCAGCGCCAGGTCAGGTGGTTCAGGATGATCCCCGAGATCGTCGGGCCGAGGGCCGGCGCCACCGAGATCACGATCGAGATGTTGCCCATCGTCTTGCCGCGGGACTCCGGTGGGACCAGGGTCATGATGGTGGTCATGAGGAGCGGCATCATGATGGCGGTGCCGACCGCCTGGATGATCCGGCCGACGATCAGCACCGGCAGCCCCGGCGCCAGCGCCGAAACGAGCGTACCGAGGCTGAAGGTGGCCATGGCCAGGATGAAGACCGGCCGCGTGTTGAGGCGTTGCAGCAGGAAACCGGTGATCGGGATGACGACCGCCATGGTCAGCATGAAAGCCGTGGTCAGCCATTGCGCGGTGCTGGCGGTGATGCCGAGGTCGTGCATCAGATGGGGAATGGCGACTCCCATGATCGTCTCGTTGAGGATGACCACGAAGGTCGAGACGAGCAGCAGGGAGATCACGAGCCGGTTCCGGGAGGCCGTCGCCGCATCGAGGGCGGGCGCCGGACTCGGCGAGGTGGTTATAGAGTCACTGGGGTTCATGGGGCTCCTGTTCGAGTTGAGCGTGGCATTGACCTGACGTTGGTTCCCCCGGAAACGGGGCCGAACGGACCGCTGGGGCCCATGCCATGTCAATCTTCGAGTGGTAAGCAGAGATCCTAGTTATATGCCCCAAGACTCGATGACTTACCTCGGAATCGCGCATGTTTCTCGAAAGGACGCTCTTTTGCGCCCGACTCAGGAGCGGGAGGCGAGGCGCTGCTTGAAGAACGCGAGGATCTCGTCGCGCGCGGCAAGCGTCGGCTGCCCTTCCTCATCGATCAGGTGGGCCGTGACCACGCTATGCGGATAGTTTACGTGGCGCGCAAAGAACGGGGCCGTCTCCGGATTGGCCGCGCTATCGGGGAGCACGCGCCCCAAAAATCGCTCACCGAGCGCCTCTGAGTAAGCCGCAAACCGCTGGGCCTGGCAGATGCGATCGCCCTCGAAGCGATAGGCGAGGACGGTCAGGTTTTCCCGGTCCAAGCGTTCCTTGACCGCGGCGAGCTCGTCGGGGGCGATTTCCAGCCCCGCGGGATCGTTGAGCGGAAGCGACGGCTGGGAGAGGACCGGCGCGAGCATGGAGGGTTCGAGCATCATCGTGAGCGCGAAGTTTCCGGTGAAGCACATGCCGATGGCGCCGGTTCCGGGACCGCCGCACTCCTGATGCGCGTGACGCGCGAGCGCTCGGAGCCAAAGGGTCACGGGGCTGGACTCGTTGGCGGAGAAGGCGCGAAACTCGGCGCTGACGCATGCCCGCTGGAAGACGGCGCCCCCTTCATCGGCGCTCGGTACGGCGCCATCTCGACCGAAGAGCGACGGCATGTAGACGGTGAAGCCCGCGTCCCGCACCCAGCGGCTGAACCGGGCGACGTGCGGGCTGATGCCCGGCATCTCGGTCATGACGATCACGGCGGGGCCGCTTCCGGCGACGTACACCTTCTTGGTGACGTCGTTAAGGGTGATCTCGCGGACGGTGAAATCTTCGAGCCGATCGTCCTGGGTCATGTCGCTTTGGGTCATGGGCCAGCGTCCTCCTTGTCTCTGCGTGGGCGTTCCCTTCTGCGGCCATCGCTTCCGATGAGGCCGAGGGCGTCGATCACTCGCCTGGTCGCTCGGTGGCGAACTCCGTGAGGAGCGGGATGAGCATGCTCGCGAGCGTGTCGCGCTGGCGTTCCGCCGGCCAAAGCTCGGGCTCGAGGGTGGCCCGCGTCCCGATGCCGTCGATTGCTGCAATCACGGCGTCCGCGCAGCGCTGTAGTTGTTGGGGGGACGGAGTCGGTTCCGCCGTGCGCAGGGACGGCAAGAGCGCGATCAGGCGCGCGACGATCTCGGCGTAGTACTGGCGATGCAGGGCGCGCAGGCGGTCGTCGGCGATCGCCCGCCCCCAGAAGGCCAGCCAGACACGCCATTCCAGGCGGCTTTCGGCATCGATCGGGAGGTAGGAGGACGCGCCCCGGATGAACGTCCGGACGTCGAGTCTTCCCGGGGTTTCGCGGGCGCGATCCTGCTTCGCGAGGATGCGTCGGACGGCTTCTTCGAGGGCCGCCTCCAGGACGGCGTCCTTGCCGTCAAAGTAGTGCATGACGGCGCCGGTGGTGACGTTGGCGGCCTGGGCGACATCGCGCAGCCGGGCTCCTTCGAGACCGACGTCGTTGATGACGGCGAGGGCGGCGCTTGCGATGGCGCGACGTTGGGAGGCGGAATCGACTCTTTTTGGCATAACGGTGATTATGTAATAAGCATTGCTCGACTGTCAACCGGCATGGGCGACGCCCGGGGTGGAGCCAGGCTGTGGGGGCTGCTCAGCGCTCGTTGGGCAACGTGAACCAGAACACGCTTCCGGCGTTCGGTTGGCTCTTGACCCCGATGCTTCCGCCGTGGGCTTCGACGATGGTCTTGCTGATGCTCAGACCGAGGCCCGTGCCCACCCCCTTCTTCCGGCCGTCCTTGAGCTGGGTGAAGCGCTGAAAGAGCTTGGGGAGGTCCTCCGGCGCGATCCCGATCCCGCTATCCTGCACCTCGCAGCGCAGGCGATCGCCTTCTTGGCGGACGAGCACGCGAATCCGCCCGCCGGAGGGCGTGAACTTGGCGGCATTATGGATGAGGTTCGCCAGAACCTGCGTGATTCTCTGGGGATCCATCCGCACGACGAGGGGAGCCGCGGGAAGCGAGGCCTCCAACTCCAGGTGGTTCTCCATGGCCTCCGGCTTGAAGCTCGCGACCGTCTCGTCGACGAGCTGACTGAAATCCGCCTCGCGGCAGATCAGTGAGAAGGTGCCGGCTTCCAGCCGCGCGAAATCGAGAAGGTCGTTAAGCAGGTACTCCAGGCGCCGGGAGCCCTTCTGGATCTGGCGGACGAATTCATGGTGCGCCGGAGCCAGCTTCCCCCCGACCTCGTCCTCCAGGAATTCCGCGTAGCCCATGATCGAGGTCAAGGGAGTCCGGAGCTCATGGGTCACCGAGTTCACGAAGTTGCTCTTCAGCTCGTCCAGTTCCTTGGCCTTCAGCAACTCCGCTTGCTGGCGGGCGATCGCCGATTCCGCCTTCTTGCGCTCGCTGATGTCCTTGAAGGTGACGACCGCGCCGCTGACCGTCGTGCCTTCGCGAATTGGCGTGATGGTGTACTCCACCGGCAGGGCGGTGCCGTCCTGCGTGAGGAAGTGATCCTCGAGGACACTGAGGCTCGCGCCGCTCCGCAAAACCTGCTCGACAGGGTGGAGTGCCTCCTTCCCGCTATCGCTCGCCGGACGGCGCAGGATCTGTGTCGCGGGCAATCCCATCAAGGACTCCGGTGGATAGCCCAGCATCCGGGCCGCTGCGGGGTTCACGAGGGTGGTCTTGCCGCTTGGAGCGACTCCGAAGATTCCATCACCGGCCGAGTTCAGGATCAGTTCGAGCGTATGGCCCATCTGCTTGATCGCCTGGTCGGCGCGATCCCGGATCAGCTCGGCCTCCACGCGTTTGGCGACGATCCGGAGCAGGGATTCCGCGGTGGAGAGGTTCTTCAAGGGCTTGCCGTTCATCGCGGCGATCAACCCGAGGGCCCGGCCTTCGAGGTCGAAAAGGGGGATGCCGACGTACCCTTCGATGCCGAACTCCTGGAGTTCCCGATCGTTCGGGAAGAGGTGTTTGACCCCGCGGACGTACGAGCATAAGCTGCGCCCGACGACGTTCTCGCACGGCGTTCCCGTAAGCTGGTACTCCATGTTGTCGATCACTTGCCCCTTGGCGACCAAGGTGACCGTGCGGATCACGTCCTGATCCGGCGCGACGAGCTCCCCGATGAGGACGATGTCCACCTCGAGGGCTTTCGCCAGGTATTTGGCGATCGAGCTGAAAAAAGACGATCCGGTCGTGGCCGACAGCCCCTGGGCGAGCTCGCGGAAGGCGTCCTCGTTACGGTGCCGGTCGGTGATTTCCCGGCTGATGGCGGCAATCCCTTCGATGCGTCCTTCCGGAGTTTGGTACGGAAACTTGGTGATCAGATAGACGCGTCTCGTGCCGTCCAGCGTGGTCAAGACTTCTTCGTAGGTGGTCGCTTGTCGGGTGGCCAGCACCTCCGCGTCCCGCTCTCGGATCAGCTTGGCGGATTCCGCGTCGAAGAGATCCGGATCCCGCTTTCCCAGGACCTCGTCTGGGCTCCGGTTGACCAGAGCGGCTCCGGCCGGGTTGACGAAGCGGTAGCGGCCCTCGAGGTCTTTGACGAAGACCGCGTCACTGGTTTGCTTGTAGATGCCCATCAGGAACGGAGCCAGCTCGAGGGGCGTCATCGACCCGTTCGCGTCGCGTTCCAGGAGGGAGCGAAGGTATGCCGTCGCGCTGAGGTTGGCCTTCTCGGCCTGCGACCCGAGGCGAGCGACGAGCTCGTCCGGAAGATCCAGATTGCAGCGCGGCACGAACATGGGCGGCTTCTCCGAGGGAGATTTTATTGCATCTGGACTATCCCATGCCCCGGGCCGGAGCTCAAGCTTCGCCAAGCCTCTCCGCGTCATTCACCCTCAGGGCCGCGAAGGAACCTTTCGTTTCGCCATGTGCCGCAAATAGGCGACGAGATCGTCCAGGTCGGCGTCAGAAAGCACGGACGGGCTGAACCCGCTCATGCGGCTCCCTGCCCAACGACGGACGCTCTGCGGGTCGCGCACGTACTGGCGCAAGGCCCCCTCGGTGAGGTATTCGGTGGGGCTCATGGGGATGTTCAAGTCCGGCCCCATGCTCCCGTCCCCGCTGCCGTTAAGGGTATGGCAGGCGAAGCAGTTCCGCTGGAAGAGCGCGAAGCCCCGATTGACCGGGTGCTCGTCGGCAAGCCCGGCATCGGGCCGGATGGCCGGGAGGCGCACCCGCACGGGCTCTTGGATGACGAACTTGGCCAGATGGAAGGGCCATTCCTCCGGACTGATCTTGGAGCGCTCCGGCTGGCTCCAGACGACGTAGAAGGGGCCCGCGGACGTCTTGGAACCTGGGCGAATCGGGGGCCATGGTTGATTCTCCGGTTCGAAGGCGATGTAGGCGATCGCCCCTGACTCCGACGTGTTCAACAAGCGTGCGGGATCGATGGAGGCCGAGAAGCCATCGGTTGCGACGAACTGCACGCTCGCCGTCTGGTCGACCGACTCCCCCTCGAAGAGTGCTGCGACGGGAACGGCTTGGTAGGTCATCGGCCGCCGATAGGTGACGTCATGCGGCACCTGGAGGCGCTTGGCCCGCGGATGGGCGAGAAGCTGAGTCCGGGTAAAGACCTTTTCCTTACCGTTGAGCATGAGCCTCAGTTCGGGCTCCGCTTCCTTGGCTTGTGAAAGTGGCGAAGGGAATAGGAACAAGGCGCTGGCGAGCAAAGCCGTTACACGTCGATGCATGGAAAACCCTCATGGTGGAACCGTCGTGAGGCTTGCATACCCGCCTGACAAAACGAGGAAACGAGCCTTATGTAATCTGGCCTTGACCCGATAGTTTAATGGATGCAAAAGAGTTCTTTTACGATCTCCTCAAAGAACCAAGTGAGTTCGCGAGGAGGTAGCGATGGGCATCGAAACGGTGATCACGGCAGGCGACCGGCGACAATCTCCCTTTTTCACGATCCCGCTCCAGGAAAAGCCTTCGAATCAGGGGGCGACGAGCGGTAGCTTCGAGGACGCGCTGCGCCTCGCGATGGCTCGCACGAAGTAGAAAGGAGCGATTGCCCAATCCACCAGTTCTGCTTTCATTCTCAAAATGCTTCAAAAAAGATAAAGTCGCCAAGGTTTCGACCCTGGCGACTTTTGCTTCGCGTACTGGGATGCCCCTCTCAAGCAGCTCGTGGGATGAGCGGGCGAGGGCCGGCGCGCTCAGCGAGAGGCTACAGCCTTTGGACGGTTATCGACGAATGCTGCCAGGTGCTCGCCGGTCAGTGTCGACTTTGCCGCCACCAGGTCGGCCGGAGTGCCTTCGAACACGATCCGTCCGCCGTCATGGCCCGCGCCCGGTCCGAGGTCGATGATCCAGTCGGCATGCGCCATCACCGCCTGGTGATGCTCGATCACGATGACCGACTTGCCGGAGTCGACAAGGCGATCCAGCATCCCGAGCAGTTGCGAGAGGTCGGCCAGGTGCAGCCCGGTGGTCGGCTCGTCGAGCACGTAGACGCCGCCGTCTTCACCCATGTTCGTGGCGAGCTTGAGCCGCTGCCGCTCGCCGCCCGAGAGCGTGGTGAGCGGTTGGCCGAGCCGCAGGTAGCCGAGCCCCACGTCGGCCATGCGCTTCAAGATCGCGTGCGCGGCCGGGGTCTTCGCCTCGCCGGCGCCAAAGTAGGTGACTGCCTCGTCAACCGGCAGGTCGAGCACCTCGGCGATGTTGAGCCCGCCGAGACGGTACTCCAGGACCGACGCCTGGAAGCGCTTGCCCTCGCATTCCTCGCAGACCGTGCTGACGCCGGCCATCATCGCCAGGTCGGTGTAGATCACCCCGGCGCCGTTGCAGGTCGGGCAGGCACCCTCGGAGTTGGCGCTGAACAGGGCGGGCTTCACGCCGTTGGCCTTCGCGAAGGCCTTGCGGATCGGCTCCAGCAGACCCGTGTACGTCGCCGGGTTGCTCCGCCGCGACCCTCGGATCGGGGTCTGGTCGATCGCCACCACCCCATCCTGTTTGGAGACCGAGCCGTGGATCAGGGAGCTCTTGCCCGACCCGGCCACGCCGGTCACCACTACCAGCACGCCCTTCGGGATGTCGACGTCGATGTTTTGTAGGTTATGCGTACTGGCGCCGCGAACCTCCAGCTTGCCCGTCGGCTTTCGCACCGACGGCTTCAGGGTGGCCCGGTCGCTCAGGTGACGTCCGGTGAGCGTGTCGCTGGAGCGCAGGCCGTCGACGGTGCCCTCGAAGACCACCTCGCCGCCGGCGGTGCCGGCGCGGGGGCCGAGGTCGACGACATGGTCGGCGATCGCGATCATCTCCGGCTTGTGCTCGACCACCAGGACGGTGTTGCCCTTGTCGCGAAGTCGCAGCAGCAAGTTGTTCATCCGCTGGATGTCATGCGGGTGCAGCCCGACGGTCGGCTCGTCAAAGACATAGGTGACGTCGGTGAGCGACGACCCGAGGTGGCGGATCATCTTGGTGCGTTGCGCCTCACCGCCCGACAGCGTGCCGGTCGGCCGGTCGAGGCTGAGGTAGCCCAGTCCGATTTCCGCGAACGCGTCGAAGGTGTGTTGAAGCGTGGCGAGCAGCGGAGCCACCGATGGCTCATTGAGCCCGCGGACCCATTCGGCCAGGTCGCTGATCTGCATGGCGCAGGCTTCGGCGATGTTGATCCCCTTGATCTTGGACGACCGGGCCACTTCGTTGAGTCGGGTGCCTTCGCAGTCGGGGCAAGTGGTGAAGGTCACCGCCCGCTCTACGAAGGCGCGGATGTGCGATTGCAGGGAGTCGACGTCCTTGGACAGCATGGACTTCTGGAGCTTGGGGATCAGGCCCTCATAGGTGAGGTTGATGCCGTCGACCTTGATCTTGGTCGGCTCCTTGTGGAGCAGGTCGTGGAGCTCATTCTTGGTGAAGTCCCGGATCGGCTTGTCCATGTCGAAGAAGCCGGAGCCGCTGAAGATGCGGCCGTACCAGCCGTCCATCGAGTAGCCGGGGATCGTGAGCGCGCCGTCGTTGAGCGACTTGGAGTCGTCGTAGAGCTGCGTCAGGTCGATGTCGTTCACGCGGCCCATGCCCTCGCAACGCGAGCACATGCCACCTTGGACGGTGAAGGTCTTGCTCACGGCCTTGGCGTTGCCCTTCTCGACGGTGATGGCTCCGCCGCCCCGGACCGTGGCGACGTTGAACGAGAAGGCCTGAGGCGAGCCGATATGCGGCTGCCCGAGTCGGCTGAAGAGGATGCGCAGCAGCGCGTTGGCGTCGGTGACGGTACCGACCGTCGAGCGGGGGTTGGCTCCCATTCGCTCCTGGTCGACGATGATCGCGGTCGTCAACCCGTCCAGGACGTCGACCTCGGGCCGCGACAGCGTCGGCATGAAACCCTGCACGAAGGCGCTGTAAGTCTCGTTGATCAGCCGTTGCGATTCCGCGGCGATGGTGCCGAAAACCAGTGATGACTTGCCCGAACCCGAGACTCCGGTGAACACGGTCAGCCGCCGCTTGGGGATCTCGACGCTGACGTCCTTCAGGTTGTTTTCCCGGGCGCCTTGGACGCGGATCAGGTCGTGACTGTCGGCGGGATACTGGCTGGAGGCCATGTTCGGGATCCTTTCATTGAGTATCGGCGAGTATCGACGGCGATTGACGCGATCCCCACTGGCATCTCGGGGCAAGCGCGGGTCTAAGGATTATGCCCCTGAAGCGCTGGTCGGTAAACGTCAGCATTTGCGGTAATCGAGAGCGAGCCATGGCATGCCCGAATCGGGTATAATAGAACAAGCGTTCTATTGATAGGAGGCCTCCCATGGCACGTGGCGTCATCATTGTCGAATCGCCCAACAAGGCCAAGACCATCCGGCAATTGCTGGGGGCGAGCTACGAGGTCCTCGCGACCGTCGGCCACTTCCGCGATTTGCCCGAGCGTGAGCTGGGCGTGGCCGTGGATCGGCAGTTTGAGCCGAGCTACGTTTACGACCCGGATAAAAAGGACATCGTGGCCAAGCTAAAGGCACTCAAGGGCCGCTATCAGCCTCAGGCCATCTTCGTGGCGTCGGACGCCGATCGTGAGGGTGAGGCCATCGGGTGGCATATCTCCGAGACCATCGGGTTGCCCGCCAAGCAGGTCCAGCGCCTCGAGTTCCACGAGATCACGCGCGAGGGTCTCCAGCGTGCCTTCAAGCAGGTACGTCCGCTCAACCTCGACCTGGTCTACGCCCAGCAGGCACGGCGTATTCTCGATCGCCTGGTCGGGTACAAGGTCAGCCCCATCGTCCGCGACCGCCTACCCCAGGAACAGCAGATCTCGGCGGGTCGCGTCCAGTCCGTGGCCCTCAAGGTGGTCGTCGATCGGGAGCAGGCGATCCGGAACTTCAAGCCCACCGAGTCCTGGTCCGTTCGCGCGCACTATGATGCCAAGCCGACCATGCCCTCCTTCGAGGCCGAGTATGTCGGCAGGCTCGTAGGGGCCAAAGCACCGAAGAAGCAGGTGATTTCCAAGCGTGAGGATGCCGAGGCGATCGCCCAGGCCCTGCGTGGGCTCCCTCATGCGGTGGCCCGCATCGAGCGCAAGGAAACCAAGCGTCATGCTCCGGCTCCCCTCATCACGAGCACGATGCTCCAGCAGGCTGCGAGCCTCCTCAAGATGGGCACCGACGAGACGACCCGCCATGCCAAGACCCTCTTCGAGGCGGGGCTCGTCACCTACATCCGCACGGACGATCCGTCCGTCAGCCCCGAGTTCCAGCGAGAGACCTTGGGGTTTTTGCGCGATCGCTATGGCGCGGACGTCGTGCCCGCCAAGCCGAACATCCACAAGGCCAAGTCTGCGGGGGCCCAGGGCGCTCACGAGTGCATCCGTCCCACGCGCCTGGGCGAGGAGCTTGGCGATCGCATCGAGCCGCGAGCGCGCCAGCTCTACGACCTCATCACCAAGGCGTACCTGGCGAGCCAGTGTCGGCCGGCGGTTTTCGATGCGACCGAGGTCTGGGTCCATGCGAGCGAGCACGTGCTCAAGGCGACGGGCCGCGTCCTCAAGCAGCCGGGTTACTTGACGATCCTGGACGATCGAGACACCAAGGAAACCATGCTCCCTGCCCTCGTTCAGGGGCAGGCGCTTTCGCTCTTGCGGGTAGAGCCCAAGCAGCACTGGAGCAAGCCGCCGGACCGATTCACGGAGGCGACGCTCATCAAGTACCTCGAAGAAAAGGGGATCGGTCGCCCGAGCACCTTCGCCTCGATGGTCTCGCTCATTCTGCGCAAGGAGTTCGTCGCCAAGATCGACAAGAAGCACCTGGCTCCCACCGAGCGAGGTGAGAAGCTGGACGCTGAGCTGCGCAACCACTTTGCTTCCGTCATCCACGAGGGCTTTACCGCCCAGCTCGAGCAAGACTTGGACCGGATCGCGACCTCGGAGGAGCCGTGGCGCCATTTCCTGGAGACTTTCTGGGCGAGCTTCAGCCCGCTACTCGCCGCGGCTCAGCAAGGGGGCGTGATGAGACCGCTCGGAACGTCTTCCGGGAGTAGCCGGCCGGCCGCAAAGGGCGCTCGCGCTCGCAAGAAGTCCAAGGCCTCCGAGCCTCCGGACGTGAAGGCCATGTTCGACAACCCGGCCTGCTTTCGCTGTGGGGCCCTCATGAAGCGCATCCGCAGCCCCAAGAACGATCGTGAGTACTTCTGCTGTTCGCGGGGCCGTGAGGCTTGCGGCTTCATCATGGGAGTCGAGGTCCTGCAAAACCCGAAGTGCCCGCTTTGTGGCGCGCCGACGAGCCAGTTCCCGTCGGGTAAGGGCTACGGCTGCGTGCGCTGGCGAAAGGATGGCGTGAACTCGTGCCGGGGTATCGTGGACGGCCCGGCGAGCCAGCCAACGGGTTAGCACGAGGGCTCCCTCGAGGGCATCAAGCCAACTGACGGTGCTTCTTACGTCTCAGGTCTGTGGGGCAGATTTGGACGACGGGAGTATTTGGGGTCATGCAATCGGGGCCGGTCTTTACACTCTTGCCCGGCCCAAAGCTAGGGGAGCCTCAGACCACGCGCTCGAACTCAAACGTTGTTCTTCCTTCATACGCAGGTTGCGCCATCGAGCAAGCCGAGGTACACGCCTAGGATCCGCACACCGTCATGGCTGAACGGAGCAAATGGCAAGGCCGGGTAGAGCGGGTTTAAGGAGTCGAGCCGGTATCCGTTCGAGGTACGCGTGAGCCTTTTCACGACCAGCGAGATGCTCTCCCCGTCGTCTTGAAGCTGCTGGGCCAAGACGATTTTCTCCTCGGGTAGCGTACCGTCAATCCGGCGGAAGGCAGCAATGGCCCCATCGGGGATTTGTGGCTCCATCGATTTCCCCGCGACTCGGAGGGCAAACATGTCCTCCGAGAGCTTCCCGATGGATCTCGCGTCGATCCAACCCGCCGGCCCGTCTTCGGCGATGCGCGCGCCGCCCCAGAGTCCGGCCGCCGCGCGAAGGTCGTAAAGGGGCAAATGCGTCTTGAATCGCTCGTTTCTAGCTTCGCTCAGCATGGGAGGCGCAGGAAGCATGGAGGGCGTTTCCTTGGCTGGAGCCTTTGCGACGGTTGCCGAGCGCTCTGTGTCGCTGGCCCCCTCATCATCCATCCGCCGCTTGAGTTTCTTGGGATCGGGAGCGCGAAAGACGATGCGATCGCCCATCTGCCGCAAATCCTCGAATTCTGCGAAGAGCCGCTGGGCCTTCAATTGAATGCCCGACACGATGCACTGTCCGCGCGAGCGAGTCAAAGCGACGAAAAGGTGATTCCGAGCGGTGACGTCGCTCTCGATGCCGTCAACGTAGTCCAGGCCGAGGACATGCACAAACGGGGCCTCGTTCCCCTTTGCGCGGTGAACTCCGGTCACGGTCACCGCTCCGGGCATTCGGAAGTCGCTGGGGGATTTATCGGCGAGGTGGGCGCGGATCCCGAGAGTTTCGAGCTTTTGGGCGAGGCGTCCGATTTCAAGATCCCGAGCCGGCATCCGGCGCTCCAGGTGAACGATCATGACCTGCTCCGGCTGGATTCCGCCCTTGAGCTGGCGATCGATATGCCGGGCACAGGCGTCGAGCTCTGCTTCGCGATCCATGAAGCCATGGAAACGAAGCAATGCTTGACCTGAGATTGTGGAGGTATCCAGGGGGTGGCCACAACTCTCCGGCATGCGCACCAGGACCACTTCTGCGCCGGGATGGTCGAAAGATCCGGTCTCGACCGTATAGCCGATTGCCTGCCAGCCTGGCTTCGTCGTGATGGATTGAAGCGGGCCCTCGGAGCGCAGCAGGCCCATTCCCACCGCATGGGCGGCAAGCAAGATCTGGCGCGGCATGCGGTAGCATCGTCGCATGATGCGGCTCTTGTAGATACCCCCTGGATACTGGCCCGCCACGTCCACTAGAAGCTTGCCCGCTTCATCTCTGCCGAAGAGGTTCTCGGAGGTTGGGATGCTCAGGTGGTCGAGGCTCTGGGCCTCGTCATAGGCCCAGATCAGCCGTTTGGGTTCCTTGAGGGAATGGTAGGCGAGCTGGTAGAACTCCGGGAGGAAGTCCTGGCCTTCGTCGATGAGGATAGCGTCGAACCGCTGGGGTACCTGATGGGAATCCAGCAGTTCACGGCAGATGACGGCCAAGGATTCGGCGATGGGCTTGTATCCGAATTGCCGCTTGATCCAATCCGGAGTGCGAGGAGTGTGGCCACTGGCTTTCGCCTGGACGTAGTAGAGTCCGTCACCCGTGGTCTTCCCACCCCATCCATGGAGCACATGCAGTTTGTTCCAGTTGGGCTCGGTATCCCCGAAATGCTGGCAGAGTTCCGTCAGGTAGCCCCGGATTGCCTGATACAGGCTCTTGGTGTTGAAGGTAAAGGCGATATCCCAATCCGGGTGGGCCAAGTGCATGCGGACGGCCTTCATGGCGAGCAGGAGTGTCTTCCCTGAGCCCGCGATGCCTCGGATCCGTTGCGGCCCGGGCGGGATTTCGAGGCCGATTCGCAGCTGCTCGTGGTCCAATTCGACGAGGCGTTGTTCGCTGGCGGCGATGCTCGCAAGCGCATCGTCGAAGGCACCTCGACCTTGGACGCGCTCGATCAGGGATCCGCACCCGAGGACGGCCTTGGCCTTTTGCCATTCGGCGTCCGTCAGGGGTACCTTCGAGGGGGAGCTGGCAATCTCGGTGAGCCGACGGCGGAGGGTGGCGGAGCCGAGGTCGTCCTGATGAAGGATGGCCGGATTGCAGGGCAGGAAGGTGAAGCCTTTGGCCGCCCATTCGCTATGCGTGACGTTGGGGAGGGCGACGAGGGCGTGCTGGCGGAGGCGATCGCGAAGTGCAGGCTCGCGATTGAAGTACCTGAGTGCCGTCCACATCTGCGCTTCGGCCTGCGCGTAGGGCTCCTCGTGCTCCTTGTACCAATCGACCATTTGCCAGGTATGGCCATCCAAGCCCAGCACATGTCGAGCTTCGAGATCCTTCACCTCGATGATGAGCAGCCCGAGCTCGCGATGCAGGATCAGAATATCGGGCTCATGGCGGTAGCGCCCTCTGGTCTCGAAGAAGGGGTACCTGAGGAAGCATAGGCCCTCATCCTGTCGGAAGGCCTCTCGCAGGGCCTGCAGGACGCGCTGTTCGCCGGGTGTCGGTTCGGTTGTGGTAAAGAAGTCCATTGAGATTGCCCCTTGGATGCCTGTTTCCTCTTCATACCCGTGATCACCGCCAGGATCTTGAAGGCCGAGCCCTTGACCGTAAGCACTTGAGATCCATAAGTGACGCGAATTTTTCAGACGAGACACAGGTCATCTGCCGGATTCCACTGCACCCCATCCGCCCTTGCTACAACAAGTCGCCGGGGTTCAAGAAACGCACCAGTCTCGTTCGCTAGCGCATTGTGGATTGCTTGCTCACTCACTTCGAGGTGGCTCGCTAGTCTGCCCACCACCTCAACAGGTCGTCGGTCTTCGCCGGGGCGCTCACCCCCTTCCGGTAGGCCTCGAAGCTGCTCTTCGGGATGCGGTAGCTCCGCCCCACCCGGTAGGACTGGAGCGCCCCTTCTCTGCACAGCTTCTGGACCGTGACCGGGTGGACCCGGAGCTCGGCGGCAATTTCCGCCACCGTAAGGAAGTCGTTCTGCGTCATGGTGATTTCTCCCTCATGATGGAGCACCACACCTAACTGACTCCTCAGTCGGGTGCAGTGCGTGCGCTTACAAGCCGGTTGAGCAAACAACGAGGCGGCGTCGTCTATAATGGCAAGTGGAGATGGTGGATCCTCTCCGAAATGTCGGACTGAGACCTAACTAGATGTGGCCTTGATGAGGTATGCGATGCGGAAAATCTGGTCGTTCCCAGTGGTAATTGGCGCCACATTGGCTATCGCAGGATGTCCTCCCCCGTCATCGGCTCCCATGTGGGTCTCACCGGACTCCAAGGTTTCGACGTTGGCTGGCAATGGGAAGGCCGGTTTTGCCGATGGTCAGGCGGACAAGGCCCAGTTCTCGGAGTACCTGACCCTCGCCGTAGGCGCCTCGGGGGACATCTACGTCGCGGACTCGGGTAATCGCCGCATTCGCAAGGTTAGCCCTGATGGGGTTGTCACAACGGTAGCCGGGAGCGGCGAGGTAGGCGAAAAGGACGGCGCTGGGACCTCAGCTGAGTTCAGTGCCCCCGGGAGAATGGTGCTCTCGCCCTCAGGCGACCTCTATCTTGAGGATGGCTTTTCGATTCGAAAAGTGACGCCGGATGGCATCGTTTCGACCCTCGTCGCCAGTGGAGGTCTCGGCGTCGTGAGTGGGCATAGCGGTAACCCGGCGGCTCAGTTCATGGGAGCGCCAGTGGGAGTTGAGCCTCACGGGAACGTTATCGTTATGGCTGAGAGTGCCATCGGTGGTGCTACTCGGAGGCTCCTCAAGGTATCTCCCAGCGGCAGTGTTACCGTCTGGCGCGATTTACCTCCCAGCGATCCGAAAGGGAACGGTATCAGGAGCGCCGCCGTGGCCCCCGATGGGACGGTTTACCTGGCGAAAGTAAGCCCCACTTTTCTGTGGTTCCAGCAGAGCACCATCGTGAGGATCGCGCCCTCAGGCGGGGAAGAGGTAGTGGCTGGAGGCGGGCAGGGTTTCGCGGACGGTAATGGTTCTGGCGCTCAGTTCTCGTGGGGACTGGGTGACATTGCCACGGATCCGAGCGGAAACATCTACGTCGCGGACTACGGCAACCATAGGATACGGAGAGTAACGCCAAGCGGTGAGGTTCGCACGATAGCAGGCAGCGGCGACTACCAGCGCGTGGACGGAAACGTGCGGGATACTGGTATCTTGCACATTCATGATGTCGCAGCAGATGGGCGCGGGAACGTTTACTTCTCTGAGTTCTCGACCATCCGAAAGGTCTCGTTGAACTGATCGATTGCCTGGGGTGCTGACTACCTGATAGTGGCCTCCGCAATCGTCAGGTAGTCGCCCTGCGGCATTGTGATTCCTCCCTGCAAACGAAGAGCGCCCCGGTTCCCGAACGTCGGGAACCGGGGCGCGGTCGAGTAAAGCGAGTAAATAAAGCAAAAGATGCAAGGGCCGAAAAGCAAAGAGCGAGGGCCCCGGGTAAACCCCGAGGCCCTCGTCAATTCTAGCTCCGCGTGCTGGATTCGAACCAGCGACCTAGTGATTAACAGTGTTTCGAGGCACGGTTTCTCCTCAGATCTACTGAATTCGCCCAGGAGCTGGGAATGTGCCCTGACAATGGTTTCGAGGGTATGAGAACAGTGGCATAGGTTGCCCGAGATCTGTCCTAGTCGGATGAGTTGGCACACAGGCGGCACACAGATATGTGCCATTCCGAGACAACAATGGCTGAACAAACGCTTGGCGATTTTCATTATCTTGGCGAAGAAAATAACATAGCTCTCCGAGTGGCCCGCTCGCAGTTTCTGGATGCGATTCGTCGTCTAGCACCAGAGGTCCTCGTAGGTCTTGCTAGCTGCCCGATGGCCCTCTTCCTGAACATGCTCAATAAGGCTCGAGCGCTAGATCAGAAAGGCAGCTCCAACGACAACCTTGAAATAGCACAGTTTGCAGTCTTTGCAGATCTTGAGTTGCTGACCGAAGAGGCCATACAGGCATTTGTAGTTGGGCTTAGAGAATGGAGTGTTGGTTATCATCTTGATACTGATTGGATGAGGGATGAAGCATTAAACACGCTGCGGGAGTGGAGCCAGTTGCCACCTAGCGAGCGTACCGAGTGGGCGGAGCCGACCTGGATCGTTACGCATTCTTCTGCTGATAGGGTGCATGATTTCAGCTTCTCTCTGGGACGCTGGAACCCCGAGATTTTGAGATGGCAGGAATACCAAAAACAAGCTCGTGAGGCGTTTGAGCAAGCGCTTCTGAACTATCGTCGGAACATGGAGCAACTATCCAGGGAGCTTGGGCTCACAAAGGCGAGACACACGCGAAACACGTGGCATTTCGAGGCGCTTGTTCGATTCCAGGTTTCAGGGACTACGAGGGTGGATCTGACGTGGTCCCGGAAAAGAAGTCCGGCTGAAAGGTTAGTTCTCCGGGTAAAAAC
>RCUQ01000231.1_pt1 | contig 31562 bp, 32 predicted proteins | sample 2166351 | NCBI WGS metagenome assembly RCUQ01 (sample SAMN09932597, study PRJNA488358) | compost metagenome | feature: garden; material: soil; isolation source: compost soil in acetonitrile-enriched culture | place: Germany: Experimental Botanical Garden Goettingen | collected 2016-01-27
AAGAAATACATAAACCAGTAAAAAACTGATAATAGGAATGATTTCAGTATAAGTGTTGTCAATTAAAAAATAGACTTCACCACTGAAACTAAAAAGGAAAATTAAAATTTTCTCTATATCAGTTTTGTAATTATTGGTAATCAAATAATATATAAAAATTGAAGGTACGAGAACTCCTTTTGAATAAATGGCAAATGTATAATCTCCCATTGCATTAAAAAAAATCGCCGTGATACAACTAAAAAAATAAAGGATTAAGGACGGTGTTTCAGGCTTCATTCAACATTTTTAAAAAGTCCTCCTCAGAAATGATAGGCACATTTAATTTATTCGCTTTTTCAAGTTTAGCAGGTCCCATATTATCTCCTGCGACCACATAATCAGTTTTTGCAGAAATAGAACTTCCTACTTTTCCTCCATTATCTTCGATTGCTTTTTTCAAATCATCTCTTGAAAACATTGAAAACACACCAGAAACCACAAAGGTTTTTCCGGCGAGTTTGTCTGTAGCATCTGGATTTATCCTTTCAATAATCTCAAATTGAACCCCATGTTTTTTTAATCGTTCAATGGTATTTCTGTTTTCAGGATTTTCGAAAAAGTCTATTACACTTTGCGCTATACGTTCCCCTATTTCATCTACCAAAATCAGATCCATTAAGGAAGCCTGACTCAAAGCGTCAATATTTTTATAATGTTTGGCTAATTTTTTAGCTACAGTTTCACCCACATATCGAATTCCAAGTGCAAATAAAACACGTTCAAAAGGGATGTTTTTTGAATTTTCAACTCCTTTTACCAAATTTTCCGCTGATTTTTGGGCCATTCGTTCTAGAGGACGAATTTGCTCCACTGTCAATTCGTACAAATCAGCGTAATTATGTACTAATCCGTTATTATAAAGTAAAGCCACAGTTTCACCGCCAAGACCTTCAATATCCATTGCTTTTCTTGAAATATAGTGTTGAATTCTTCCAATAATCTGCGGTGGGCAACCATAAAAATTGGGACAATAATGATTCGCTTCTCCTTCTGTACGAACCAATTCTGTATTGCATTCAGGACAATGCGTGATGTATTTTGTGGGTTGGGTATTATCAGGACGTTTACTTAAATCAACGGCAATAATTTTAGGGATAATCTCTCCGCCTTTTTCTACAAAAACAGTGTCATTGACACGAATATCAAGTTTTTCAATTTGGTCTGCATTATGTAATGAGGCACGTTTTACAATTGTTCCCGCCAATTGCACGGGCTCCAGATTAGCCACTGGAGTAATAGCTCCTGTTCGTCCAACCTGATAAGATATGGAGTTTAACTTGGTTGAAACCTGTTCTGATTTGAACTTATAAGCAATCGCCCAACGAGGAGATTTGGCTGTAAAACCTAATTCTTCCTGGTGTTGAAAAGAATTTACTTTTACTACAACACCATCGGTCTCATAAGGCAAATTATGTCTGTGGATATCCCAATAATCTATGAATTGAAAAACTTCTTCTAAACTATTGGCTAATTTTGCTTCATTGGGTGCTTTGAATCCCCACTTTCTAGCTGTTTCCAGTCCTTCAAACTGAGAATCAAAAGGCAATTTATTTCCGATAATAAAATACAATAAACAATCCAGAGGTCTTTTAGCAACTTCGGCACTATCTTGTAATTTTAAGCTCCCGGAAGCTGTATTTCTAGGGTTAGAATAAGGAGTCTCCCCTATTTCAATTAATTCCTGATTCATTTTTTCGAAACCGGCAAAAGGTAAAATGATTTCGCCTCGGATGTCAAATTTGTCAGGAAAATTTCCTTTCAATTTTAGCGGAATGGATTTGATGGTTTTGATGTTATTAGTCACATCATCCCCTTGGAAACCGTCACCACGTGTAACGGCACGTTTTAAAGCGCCATTTTCATATGTAATACTAATAGATGCCCCATCATATTTTAACTCGCAGGTGTATTGCAAAGGGACATCTCCTAACACTTTTTGAATCCTTTTTTCCCAATCAATTAACTCTTCTTTAGAATAGGAATTATCCAAAGAATACATCCGGTATTCATGGGCAACAGTTTGAAAGTTTTTTGTAATGGCACCTCCTACTCTTTGAGAAGGGGAATTTTCATCAAAAAACTCCGGATATTTATTTTCTAAATCTTGGAGCTGTTTTAATTTTAAATCAAATTCAAAATCGGAAATAGCGGGTTTATCCAACACATAGTAATTATAATTGTGCTGATTTAATTCTTCCCGTAGTTTTTGAATTGTATTTTGTATGTCCATAGAAAATAAAAATTGGCTATTTTAGTTTTTGAAATAGTGTACTAAAATAACCTATTTCGTATAAAATGGAAACTAATTACGACTTAATAATCGAGTTTATTTGTTTGTATAATTGACCGTCGCTCAAAAAAGCCCCTTGCTGAATTAATTGAAAAATAGATACATTTCGTTCTTCTGTAAATTCTTTTTTTCCAATTTTCATTTCGATAGTCTCTGTAAACATGTTATCACTAAGCCATTGTAAACCTTCTCGGGTCAGGAAATCTGTTTCCGGAACCAATGATTTTAAAACAATGGATTGAACGTGAGTGTCAAAGCATTGAAAAAGAAAAATATGATTTTTTGAAAAGTGCTCTAAATACTCTGCTTTTGCAAGCACACCTTCCCAGATCAAATCCGAAAAAACGTCTAATTCTTGTTCAGCAACTTCAGGGGTTGAAGCTTTAATAGTATCCCATTCTGCTTTGTCAATAGCTTGTGTAGCCAGAAAAGTACTGAATTCCTGATTTAATTCCTCAAATTGTTCTTTAGTTAATCTTGTATATTTCATATATGCTGAATTTATTTCAGTATCTTAATTTTAAAAGAATCTGAACCAAGTTCAGATTAAAAAAAAAGCCCTCTCAAACGAGAGGGCAAATTTAATATATTTTTTATTTTAATTTTTAGAAAATATATCTAATACCAAATTGTGCTTGCCATCTTGAAGCTAAACTGGCATCATAAGAAAAAGTTTTTGTTTGGCTACCATTAAATGTATAGGTTGGTGTATTAGTAGCTGCATCAACATTTACACCAATTGGCTGTACACTTATCGGATTTTGAACCAATCCCCAGTCAGAATTCAAAAGATTACTTAAATTCAAGACATCGATACTGAATTGAATTGTATTCTTTTTCTCAGAAGCAGAAGAAACTCTAAAATTATAATCTTGTAATATTTTTAAATCCCATTTTCCTCTCCATGGAGACAAAGCACCGTAACGTTCAGCATATTGGCCTCTTCTGTCATTTAAATAATCATCTTGAGCAATAAAACTATCGTATGCGCTTCTTTGTGCAGCAATTTCTGTAGCGCTACCGCTAAAAGCCATAGTTCCTATTTGTGCAGAAGTTGGAATAAAAATTAAATCATTAGCACCAGAACCATCATTATTGATGTCTCCTCCATAAGTATAACTAAAACGTCCTCCTTGTGCATATTCAAATACAGTAGAAACGGTTGTAGCCCACTTATCTTTGCCATACTTCCATTTTTTAGAACCTACACCAATGAAACGGTTATTATCACCATATTTAGAATTCGAAAGGACAGCATCATTTACATTTCCTAAAGCAGGATTAAATGCAAATGCATCACCTGTAATTTCTGCCTCAATAGAGTTTACGTCTTTAGATTTTAAATAGTTATAAGCTACACTGGCATACAATCCGTTATCAAAAGTTTTTTGCACTTTAACAGATCCGTTAAACGCACTACCTTTATCAGAATTTGTCATTACATAAGCATTATTTGCTCCTTTATCTGCTGCAGTATAGATCATTCTATTGTCAGCACCAGCCAGAGTTCCTGTTGGAGTTTTTAATCCCCAGTTTTGAACATGAACCCCATTGATGTCTTTATTATAAGACATATCAACAGTTACAATATAATCGCTATTAAATCTATGATCGTAACCTAAACTTGTTCTCCAAACTTGTGGCCATTTGTAATCCGGGTCCATAATTTGGAAAAAAGAGTCATCAGCACCACTTACTTGATTTCCTAACCAAACAAAAGGAATTCTACCTGTAAAGATTCCAGTTCCACCACGAAGTTGAGAAGTACTAGTACCATTAACATCCCAGTTAAAACCAATTCTTGGAGACCAAAGTAATTTATCAGTAGGTAATTCAGTAGAAATTAATTTTACAGCTTCTCCGGTTTCAGGATCAAAGTAGTCAATTGAAGTATCTCTTACAGAACCACTGGCCGCATTAACATCAATATATTTTTGAATTAAATCAGCTGTATTAAAGTATAATGGTTTGTCTGCTCTTAAACCTAAAGACAACTTAAAATCATCATTTATATTCCAATCATCTTGAGCATAGAAAGCAACTTGTCCAACATTTAATTCTGATAATTTCCAACCGTTGATTTCTCCTGGTTCAAATGAATTTTTAGAATTAAATGTGTTTTGAGCATATATTAAATTTTGCGCAACTATACTTTTTGTTGGATCAGGATTAGTTGCATCTGCTAAGAAAGCAGCGACATTTGAATAAGGAGTATAAAACAAACCTGCATATCCATTAGGATTACCAAAGTTTTCATATCCTGTAAGGTTAAATGAATTTTTAAACTCAAATTTTTCGAATGAACCTCCAAAAGTAAAGGAATGATTCCCTACAGTATAACTCAAGTTATCAGTAATCTGAAAAACTTTTTGGTCCAAAGTATTGTGGATTGAAAATGGTTCATGTCCAGCAATAATATAATTAGAACCTGCTCCATCCTGAATATTTATAACTGGTGCTGGAGAAGAAAATGGATTTCTAAAATCATCAAAATGAGTATAACCAGTTTGTAATTTATTAGAAACAGTTTCACTGAATTTTGAATTCAATTCAACCAAAAAGGAACTTAACTTATTGTTAATTTCGTAGCCCGATTTTTCAAACTGAAGAATAGAAGCATTAGGTCCTCTAAACCCTAAAGCAGTTGGGTGTGCAGGTTTATCTTTGGAAGCATCCAAGAAATTATAAATGACTGCCAATTTATGATCGTCATTAATGTTCCAATCTAACTTAATAATTCCTTTATTAGAATCAGAATTATGTGTAAATCCCTGATAAGCGCCTGTGTCATACCCTAGGGCTGCCAAAGCGTTCGAAACATTAATTAAATCAGCTTCTAAAACTCTCGATTCGTTCACTCCTGTGACACCGTCTCCGTTGTTTGCAACAAAGTTAGATCCTAAATCACTTCTTGTATCAATCTCATAATTAGCAAAGAAGAATAATTTATCTTTAATAATTGGACCTCCAATACTAAAACCAGCTTGAGTTTGTTCTAATGAAGGAACAAATATTTTTTCTCCATGCACTTTATCACCAGTCATGTTTTCATTTCTGTAATACCCATAAGCCGTACCGTGAAATTCATTCGTTCCTGACTTAGTAACCGCATTTACTGAAGCTCCTGTAAAACCAGATAATGTAACATCGTAAGGAGCTGTAGCTACCTGAATTTGGTCAATTGCATCCAATGAAATAGGTTGAGAACCAGTTTGTCCACCTGGAGTTGCAGCATCTAATCCGAAAGGATTGTTAAAAACCGCGCCATTCAAAGAATAGTTATTATACTGATCATTTCGACCACCAAAAGATCCACCACTTGCGGTTGGCTCTAAACGTGTAAAATCTTCTGCAGATCTAGAAATGGAAGGCAATGCAGATAATTCTTTTCTGCCAATAGTAGTTTCTGCACCTGTCTTACTGTCTTGAAAGACTTTACTTTGAGAAGAAACCACTTTTACTTCTTGTAATTGTTGACTTTCATCAACCATTAGAACATCAAGATTAAATGCTTTACCCAAATCAAGGTAAACTTCATTGATCTCTTGCGTTTGATATCCAATGAATGTCACTACAATTTTGTAAGGACCACCAATTTTCATATTCAACATATTGAATCGTCCGTCTGCGTTTGATAATGCAGAATACTTTGATCCTGTTGGAGTATGTGTTGCCTGAATTGTTGCTCCTGGAAGCAACTCATTATTCGACATTTTTACAGTTCCTTTAATACTGGAAGTTGTAGTCTGTCCCATAATGGAATGAAGGCCGCATACAATAAATAATAAAGTAATGATTTTTTTCATTTGTTTGAGTGTGAGTTAATTTGGACCAAAATTAGCCAAAAAAAAAGCACTCTCGGAATAGAGTAAAATATTTTATTAACAAAATGTTAACGTAATGTTGTTTTTACACCACTACTTTATAAGGTATTTCTTTTGTTTTTGCTATATATACAAAGAGAAGAAGATAATCTGTGAGAGTTTTATTGGAATAATATTTTTTCTCATCTAAATCAAAATAAGGATTCTTGAACTGTTGTGCCTTATTTTTTTTAAAGAATAAAATTGGGGTAAAAAAAATCACTCCTAAATTAGGAGTGATTTTACAAATAATCAAATATGTAATTTGATATTATTTTTCAGCTACGATTTCGTAAGGTAATTCTACGATAACATCTCTGTGTAAACGAACGCTGGCAGAATATTTACCAGTACGTTTAACGATTCCACTAGTGATGAATTTTCTTTCGATTTCTTGACCTCCTTTTGCTAAAGCTTCAGCGATATCAATATTCGTGATTGAACCGAATAATTTTTCACCACCTGCTTTTGCGAAGATTTTAATTTCGATAGCTTTTAAAGTTTCAGCCAATGCTTTAGCATCGTTTACAACTTTAGCTTCTTTGTGAGCTCTTTGTTTTAGGTTTTCAGCTAATACTTTCTTTGCAGAAGAAGTAGCTAAATGAGCGAATCCTTGAGGAATCAAGAAGTTACGACCGTATCCGTTTTTCACAGTTACTACATCATCTTTAAATCCTAAATTTTGAACATCTTTTCTTAAAATAAGTTCCATGTTGTTGTCCTTTATTTGAGAAGTTAGGTTTCATTTTACCGAAAACCAACAACTATTAATTTTTAATTATTTTAATAAATCGGCCACGTATGGCATTAAAGCTAAGTGACGCGCTCTTTTTACAGCTACAGAAACTTTTCTTTGGTATTTCAATGAAGTACCTGTTAAACGACGAGGAAGAATTTTTCCTTGCTCATTAACAAATTTCAATAAGAAATCAGCATCTTTATAATCGATATATTTGATACCTGATTTTTTGAAACGACAATACTTTTTAGTTTTGTTTGTTTCTATGTTCAAAGGCGTAAGATATCTGATATCTCCGTCTTTTTTTCCTGAAGCAGATTGTTGTAATGTTGCCATGATAATTAAGCTTTTTGAGATTTAAGTTTTGCTCTTCTTCTTTCAGCCCAAGAGATAGCATGTTTGTCAAGACTTACAGTTAAGAAACGCATAACTCTTTCGTCACGTCTAAATTCAGTTTCAAAAGCGATAAGAACTTCTCCTGATACTTTGAATTCGAACAAGTGGTAAAATCCACTTTTTTTGTTTTGAATTTCGTAAGCCATTTTTTTAAGGCCCCAATCTTCTTTCGATACCATTTCTGCTCCTCTGCTAGTAAGAAAATCTTCAAATTTGCTTACTGTTTCCTTCACCTGAACTTCAGATAAAACGGGATTTAAAATGAAAACAGTTTCATAATGATTCATAAATATGTATTTATTTGTTAAATTGGCTGCAAAAGTAATTCTTTTTTTTGATTTGGCAAGCACTTTTTTACTTTATTCGTTGTAATGCAAAAATATCCAGTCAAGCATTGGTATTTGTGAAAATTTAATAGTAAGTTTACATATCCAAATCATAAAAATAGATAATTATGAAACTAAATTGTGTTGTTGTAGATGATAGCTCCATACAAAGGATGATCATTGCAAAATTAGTGAATAATCATCCTAATTTACATTTAATAGGCGATTTTTCTAATGCAATTGAAGCTAGAAGTTGTATGTCTATTCATAATGTTGATTTAATATTTCTGGATATAGAAATGCCTGTTATAAGTGGTTTTGATTTTTTAGACGGTCTAAAAGTAAAACCGCAAATTATTTTCATCACTTCTAAAGCAGAATACGCAATGAAGGCCTTTGATTATGATGCGACAGATTATCTTCAAAAACCAATTGCCGTTGATCGTTTTAATGCTTCTGTAAAAAGAGCCATTGACATGCATTTACTTAAGAAGGAGAATAAAGAAGATGAAGGAGAACATATTTTCATTAAAAGCAATCTGAAAAAATTAAAGATTTTTACTTCTAAGATTAAATGGATTGAAGCTTTTGGTGATTATGTTAGAGTCGTTACCGAAGAAGACAGCAACTTGGTTCTTTCAACTATGAAGTCTTTTGAGAATGATCTATCGAAGGATAAATTTATCAGGGTGCATAAATCATACATTATCAATATAGATAAAGTAGAACGTTTCAATAGTAAATATGCAGAAATAGGAGTTACAAAAATTCCATTGAGCAGAAATAAAAAAGAAGATTTAGTTAAGGCACTTTCTTTTGCTTAGCAAATAGGTCTTTAATAAAAATCAACATTTATTGTTACTTTTATAGCTCTATATGCAGCTACAGCCTCAAAACTATTCAATATTTTTTGAATAGTTTTTTTTGTGCCTCCAATGGAAGTATTTTGTGGAATCTTAATCATTATCGTTCTAATATACTCATTTCTGATTCTACTGATGCCTGGTTCCTCAGGACCTAATACTGGCATGTTTAAATTTTGACTCATCACTTGATACAACCACATTGCTCCTTCTTTCAATTTATCAAAATCACGTTGTTTCAAGGTAAGCTTTATGATTCTGAAATAAGGCGGATATTTATAGATTTTTCGGTCATACAACTGCTCCTTGTACATCCCTATATAATCATTATTTGTTACTTGTTGAATCGTATTATGATTAGGGTTATATGTTTGAATGACCACTTTGCCCTGTTTTTCTGATCGACCTGAACGACCTGCTACCTGAGTCATCATTTGAAAACTTCTCTCAAATGCTCTAAAATCAGGATGATATAACATATTATCAGCATTCATGATACCCACCAAACTCACATTATCAAAATCCAAACCTTTGGCGAGCATTTGTGTGCCTACTAAAATATCAACCTCCCTATTCTTGAAACTATCTATAATTTTTTCAAAACCAAATTTACCTCTGGTGGTGTCCTGATCCATTCTTCCTGTTTTTGCGTTGGGAAAAATAGAAATCAGTTCTTGCTCAATCTGTTCGGTTCCAAAGCCTTTGGTTGTTAAGTCAACACTGGAGCAAGAATGACAATGAGTTGGCTTGGCCATGGTATAACCACAATAATGACAACGCAATTGATTTTTATGTTTGTGAAACGTTAAACTGACATCACATTGCTGACATTGTGGGACATGGCCACAAGTTATACATTCTATTATTGGAGAATATCCTCTTCTGTTTTGAAACAAAATTACTTGTTCTCCTAAAGATAAAGCAGTAGTAATTTCATCAATCAGCGTATCACTAAAATGGCCTGTCATTTTTTTACGGAAATATTTGTCCTTTAAATCTACCAATTCAATATCCGGCATACGAACATTTCCAAACCGTGCCGATAATTCAATCAAACCATATTTTTCAGATTGGGCATTGAAATAGGTTTCTATACTTGGTGTGGCTGAGCCCAATAGCACTTTTGCTTTATGCGAATGAGCCAAAACTATTGCCGCATCACGGGCATGGTATCGGGGAGCAGGATCAACCTGCTTGAACGTTTGCTCATGCTCTTCGTCAACAATAATAAACCCCAAATTATGAAAAGGTAAAAACAAGGCAGACCTCGCTCCTATTACCACTTGAGCTTTAGGGGAATTTTCTAACACTTGATTCCAAACTTCGACACGTTCATTATTATTGTATTTCGAATGAAAAACAGCCACTTTATTTCCAAAATACGTCCTTAATCTTCCAACCAATTGTGTAGTTAGCGCAATCTCCGGCAATAAATACAAAACCTGTTTTCCTATAGCCAGATACTCCTCAATCAATTTGATGTAGATTTCTGTTTTTCCACTGGAAGTAACACCATGTAAGAGGCAAACTTCTTTTTGATTGAAACTATCGTTAATTCCGTCAAAGGCGTTTTGTTGCGCTGGACTTAATTGAAGTTGTTCTTCTTGTGCTTTCCCTGTAAAATTCACTCTGTCTTCCTGGAGAAAGTAATCTTCAAATATTTCTTTTTCGATTAATGCCTTTACAATTGCAGAAGAGGAATTAGCAGTTTCCACTAATTTTTTTATCGTGATAGGTTTTTTCTCAGAAGCACTAAGTTGAAAATAACTCATCACAATTTCTCTTTGTTTAGCGGCACTTTTCAGAGTTTGCATTAATTCTCCTAAACCTGAATTTGAATTGTATTTAGGATGCAGGCGAACATACCGAACTAACTTAGGTTTATAACTCTCCTGAACTTCTTCTTGAAGGACTAATATATTTTTGTCAATCAATTTTTGAATAACCGGAAATATATTTTTCTTATTTAGAATCGCAATGATATCTTGTACTTTTAAAGAACTTTGTTGTTGCAAAGCTTCGTAAACTAAAAATTCTTCATCAGAAAGCAGACTTTCATCCACGAATACCTCTTGTTTTTGGGAAATTAAGGTTTCACTTTCCAATAATAATGCACTGGGCATGGCGCCACGGTATACATCTCCAATGGCACACATATAGTAAGAAGCAATCCATTGCCAATGGGCAATTTGAATTTCTGTGACAATTGGTTTTTCGTCAAGAATCTGATGAATTTCTTTGGCCTCGTATAAAGCAGGTTTGTTTTGATGAATTTCAATAGCTAAGGCCGTGTACATTTTACTTTTTCCGAAAGGAACCACCACACGCATTCCTTTTTTGATATAATGGAATTCAGCTTCCGAAACCTGATAAGTAAAGGTTTTGGCAAGTGAGAGCGGTAAAATTACTTCGACAAAATACATTTTTGAAATTTAGGCGTTTAAAACAGGTCTAAAATAAATATTAATTCTTTACCCTGTACCAATATTGTGTTCTACCAATCAATGCTATGCCATAAAAACCACGAACTTTAAGCTTGTCTTTAGATTCTAATGAGATATAACACTTATAAAGGTTTCCATTTTTAGGATCTAATATTTTACCATCAGAATATTCGTTTCCATTTTTTGTCAATCCTTTAATAATAATCATTCCTAAAATAGGTTTATTTTTATCTTCGCCTGAACAATTAGTGCAAAGTTTCTTTTTGTTTTCTTCTTCTAAGATTTCAATTACTTTACCATAAACTTTTCCTGATTTTTCATAGATCTCAATAATTGATTTTGGTTTACCAGTTTCATCATCAATAGTTCTCCATCTCCCCATAACATTCTGATTTTGGGCATAAAATAGTGTTGAAAATAAAAGAGCAGCAAGGGATAAAATATATTTTTTCATGTTTGTGTTTTTGAAACCTTCTGCCGACAGCTGTTGGTTAAGTTAATTTACTATGCATGCATATAAGACGCAAATATAAAAGGTGTGCGTCTAAAAATTTCAAAAATTATGTTTATTTTTCTTTTTTAATTTATTGATGGATGCATTTAATTCGAATCCAAGTAACAATATCATACAGTTAATCCAAATGTAAAACATCATAATTAACAAAGTTCCTATAGAGCCATAAAGCTCATTATATTTAGAAAATTTAATTACCCAAATTCCGAAAAAATAGGATGAAATAACTATTAGAACTGTAGTAAAAATTGATCCTGTGCTAATAAAATCAGGTTTATGCGACTGTTTGGTTCCAAATCTTAGCAAAACGGAAGATGTTATTAAAATCATAAGGATTATAAATGCATATCTTCCCACAATAATTAAGGGTATACTTTCACTTAATACATCCTGAATAACAGTAATTTGAATAAGGACCTCAAAAACTACAATTATTGCGACAGTTATCAATAATAGAAAAGATAATACTAATGACATTCCTAAAGCTACTAAATATTGATGTAGGAATCCCCTTTTTATCAATACATGTTTTGATGATTCAAATCCTCCAAGAATTCCCGATAAACCGTTTGCCATCAAGAAAATAGATAAAATAAAACCTGACGATAGTAAGCCAGTCTGACTATTATTAAGAATATCATTGATGATTTTATAAATCGCATCATACGTATTAGGAGGAACTCCCTCTCTAACAAACTCAAGGAAATCGTTTTGAAAACCTTCGATTGGAATGTAGGGAATCAAATTTAATATGAAGAGCGCAAAAGGAAACAAGGCCATAAAAAAACTAAACGCAACTGCACTCGCATGGTATGAAAAAGCCCCTTCAATAATTCCCAGAACGTATAATTCCAGCAAATCATAAAATGACATTCCTTCTAAACGTGCAAGTTTTATCTTTTTTAAACCACGGACAAGCGGTCGTACAATTGGAATTTTTTCGAGTTTAGCTTCAATTTCTACTGACATAAACTATATCGCTTTTAGGCTCAAATCCATATTAGAAACAGAATGGGTTAAGGCACCAGACGATATATAATTAACACCACATTCAGCATAATGACGAATAGTTGTTTCATTAATATTTCCAGAAGATTCTGTTTGACATTTGTCTCCAATCAAGACTACCGCTTTTCGAGTATCCTCATAATTGAAATTGTCTATCAGAATTCTATGAATCCCATCACTTTCAAGGATTTCTTTGATTTCCTCCAGATTTCTGGCTTCTACAATAATTTTTAAGTCCAGATTATTTTCTTTAAGATACGCTTTAGTTTTGGCTATTGCCAAAGTAATGCCGCCAGCAAAATCATTGTGATTATCTTTAAGCATAATCATATCATAAAGAGCGAAACGATGGTTTTCTCCCCCTCCTATTTTTACTGCCCATTTTTCAGCAGCACGAAAACCGGGAGTGGTTTTGCGGGTATCCAGAATTTTAGTAGTGGTACCTTCCAAAAGATCTACGTACTCTTTGGTTTTGGTTGCTATAGCAGACATCCGTTGCATTGAATTCAGCACCACACGCTCTGATTTTAGAATGGATTGGGAACTTCCGGAGACATGAAAAACGACATCACCTTTTTTTACTGCTGCTCCATCCTCAATAAAAGTTTCTATTTGGAGGTTTGAATCCACATACTCGAAAATCATTTTGGCCAAAGCCACACCGGCGATAATTCCGTCCTCTTTTACCAAGAGTTTTGCTTTTCCGGTGGCTGTTGCAGGAATACAGGCTAACGAACTATAATCACCTGGTCCTACATCTTCACGTATCGCATTAGAAATCAGGATCTGTAACTCATTCTTAAACTGGGCTTCACTAATCATTTTTTGGGTACTTTATGAAATGCTAAAGTAGGATATATTTTGCGAATTCTAAAATTTGTTCGCGTGCTTCTTTTTAAAAAACAAAAGCACAAATTTGGTCCAGTCATTTTGAATTATATCTAATAAAATGATTCTATTGTCACAATTAATGCAAATGGATTACACAGGATGAGCGATAGATATTAAATCTATTTCTGCCAGAAAATATTTCGAGCAGGCTATACTTGGGTATAAAAACTAAAAAAAATTTTATGTGTATTATTTAAAATCCTACATTTGGGTTTCATACTAAAAAAAAACTTTATGAGATCTTTTTTAAGCTTGCTTTTTGTATCAGCAACTCTATTCACTTCTTGTAAAAAAGAAACTGAAGCTGAAAAAAGCACCGTAACTAAAAATGTAGTTCCTTTCACTCAGATAAATCAGACTACCCAAACTGCACCTGCTCCGGTTCAAAATCAATCGGTGATGTCGCCTCAGGTACAACAAGATCCTAATATTGTAAATCAAAATAATGCCTTGGCGGCTTCGGCTCCTGTTGCACCAGGAATGAATCCGGCGCACGGTAAACCGGGTCACAGATGTGATATTCCTGTTGGTGCACCACTAAATTCGCCCGTTAAGACAGCACAAAGTACACCACAACAAAATAAACCGATAACTACGACTACTGTGAGTCCAAGTCCAAATGTTAATTCGACTCCGGCACTTTTGGCTGCTCCTACTCCAGAGGGAATGAACCCTCCTCATGGTCAAACAGGTCACCGTTGTGATATTGCTGTTGGTGCACCTTTGCCAAAAGAATAAAAATTCACACAATATATAATAATTGTAAAAGGGCAACATTCACTAATTGAAATGCTGCCCTTTTTGGTTTACTTCTCTCGCTAGTTCAAGAAGTGAAAGTGGTAAATGGTTAGTTGTGTGATTGTCTAGCTACTTCACCGTGATGAAGAATATCTAATCCTACCGTTTGGTCTTCTTCGTTGATACGAACCGGTATAAAGGCATTGATGATTTTAAATAAGAAAACTGTAAAAACAAAGGCATAAGTGGTCGCGAAAAGTATCGCAGCGCACTCTTTGAAAAGTAACATTCCATCCCCACCATAGAATAAGCCGTTTGGTATTGCTTCATTAATTGTACTGTTAGCAAAGAAACCCAGACAAATTGTGCCTATAATACCACCCATTCCGTGAACTCCCCAAACATCAAGTGCGTCATCCCAACCTTTGTACTCTTTAAATTTAACTGCCGCAAAACAACCAAAAGCAGCAATAATTCCGATAAGTGCCGCGGAGTAAATATCTACATATCCGGCAGCTGGTGTAATCGTTGCCAATCCTGCAACAGCGCCTGTCATTAATCCGATAAAAGTTGGTTTCTTTTTCCCTGTATTCCATTCAATTAACAACCAAGTAACAGCTGCAAAGGAAGCAGCAGTATCTGTGTTTAAGAAAGAGGAAACAGTAATAGAATTTACTGCCAATTCACTTCCTGCATTAAAACCATACCAACCAAACCAAAGTAAGGCTGTTCCAATGGCTACCAGCGGAATGTTATTAGGTTCGTGTTTATTTTGTCTTTTTCCCACAAAGTATACCGATGCCAAGGCTGCAAATCCGGCAGTTGCGTGTACGGTAATTCCTCCTGCAAAATCAAACACTCCCCATTCAGCTAATATTCCTCCGCCCCAAACCATATGAACGAATGGATAGTAAACGAATATCTGCCATAAAATTAGAAAAACAACATAGGATTTAAATGAAACTCTATTAATGAAAGCGCCAGTAATCAATGCTGGAGTAATAATCGCAAACATCATTTGGTATGCTATAAATACATATTCTGGGAAACGTTTATCTGGCGAATACAAGGTAGAAGGTGTGATTCCGTGGTAAAAAGCTTTATCTAAATTACCTATTATTCCAAAAAAATCAGTTCCGGCTTCCATATTTCCGCTAAAACAAACCGAATAACCGAAAGCAAACCAAAGTACAGTTCCTATTCCCATAGAAACAAAACTTTGCATCATAATACTCAAAATATTTTTATTACATCCCAGTCCTCCATAAAAAAAAGCAAGTCCGGGCGTCATCAGCATCACTAAACTAGTGGCGAGAATCATAAAGGTGGTTAATCCTACATCTAACATAATATATTTTATTTTTTTGCGCAAAACTATACAAATCTTCCAATATTTTTTTTCGTGTTTTTAGCTATATTGTTATTTTTTTGAAAAAACTGGTAGTATTGAAGTTTATTTGTCGTTATTTAAGACATCTACCCCCTAAAAAACAGAGGTATCAATTGAAAATATTTTAATTGCAAAAAACCGAAAGGGCTGTATTTTTATAAGTCTGCCAAATCCTTTATATTTACCAAAATTTAGTCTGTTTGTATCTAAAAAGCACTGGATTATATTTATTTTGACAAAAATCGCCATTATGAAATTCTTTTATACGCTTGTTTTTTTCGCTTTTATTCATCTGGGTTTTTCTCAATCTGCAAATTCGTATTTTGAAAAAATCAGAAACAATGAAGCGGCCTTAACAGCATTCTTTTCTCAAATGCCCAAAGGAGGAGATTTACATCATCACTATTCTGGATCTGTTTATGCTGAACCAATTTTGGAATATGCCATAACTGAAAATTTCTATCTGAATATCGAAACGATGATGGTGGCACGAGAAAAACCATCTTATGGAAATTGGGAACAATTTTCTATTTTAAAAAGCAAAGGGCAATTAGAAGAATATAAGCAAAAAATCATGCACAAATGGTCTGTGAAAGATTATAATTATGTAGATTATCCTTCTGATAAATTGTTTTTTGAAGCCTTTGAAAAGTTTATGCCGGCTGCAGACGAAATGTTTAAATCTGGTTTGTTAGAATTAAAAAATAGGGCTGTAAAAGAAAATCTTAGCTACATAGAAACCCAATTATCTACTATTTCTACTCCTATTTCTATGAACGAATTAGTAAAATTGAATCCGCAATTACGTGAATTCGCCATGCAGAAAGACGAAAAAGCCATCATGAAACTTTTGGATGAAATCTATAAGGAGTTAATAAAGAAAGATGTGGCGGCTTATGCCAAGGATTTCAATACTAATTTTGTTGGAAAACTGCATTCCGATTTAAAGATTGATGACGATCATTTTACCATGCGCTATCAGAATTTTGTATTGCGTTTTATGGAACCGACAGAATTATTCAAGAATCTGGTTGTGGCATTTATTTCGGCCGATACGAGTTCCCTAATGGCGGGTGTTAATATTGTTTCTCCTGAAGATGGTGAAACATCAATGAAAGATTATTGGCTTCATATGATATACCAGTTCACTAATGGCTGGTGTAAATATTGTTTCTCCTGAAGATGGCGAAACATCGATGAAAGATTATTGGCTTCATATGATGATGTTTAAATATTGTCATTCCCGTTTTCCGGATGTAAAATATACCTTGCATGCAGGAGAACTTACTTTAGGGTTAGTACAACCTGAAGATCTGACTTGGCATATTCGTTCAGCTGTTTACGATGCTGGTGCGAATCGCATTGGTCACGGTGTTGACATGGCCTACGAAGAGCAATCGTATGAATTGTTGCGATATATGGCCAAAAATAAAATAGCTATTGAAATCAATCTGGTTAGTAATGAGTTTATTTTAAAGGTAAAAGAAAATCGCCATCCGATAACTTTATATAGAGAATTCGGTGTACCAATCGTGATTAGTACAGATGATGCAGGGATTTTGAGAACTAATATGACCGAGCAATATGTATTATTAGCCAAAAGGTACAAAGACATCTCCTATTCGGATATTAAGCAATATGTATATAACAGTATTAATTATAGCTTTATTAAGGAGACAGCAGTAAAAAAAGAATTACTTAAAAACTTAGATAAAAGATTTAAAACCTTTGAAGCTAATTTTGAAACGAAATAATTTGCCATCACTTTATTTTTTGCTTTTTCTATCTTAGCATCTTTGAAATTCCACCGAAATGAACATAAAACTTATCGCTATTGGTAAAACCGATAACAAAGCATTACAATCTTTAATTGACGATTACACCAAGCGTTTGTCTTTTTACATCAAATTCGAATTGGATATTATTCCGGACATTAAGAATGTAAAAAACTTATCTGAAAGTCAGCAAAAAGAAAAAGAAGGGGAATTAATCTTAGCCAAAATTGCACCTACTGACCAGCTCATTTTATTAGATGAAAATGGGAAAAACTTCTCCAGCGTTGGTTTTTCAGAAGAATTACAAAAGAAGATGAATTCGGGTATAAAGACTTTGGTTTTCGTGATTGGTGGTCCCTATGGTTTTTCAGAAACTGTTTATGCCAAAGCACAAGGAAAAATTTCCCTTTCACTCATGACCTTCTCTCATCAAATGGTTCGCTTGTTTTTCATCGAGCAATTGTATCGTGGTTTCACTATCTTAAGAAACGAACCATATCATCATCAGTAGGTTTTAGGCGAAAGAGCTTTATTGAAAAAAACAACTTATATGAACTTATATCACTTATGCGGTTCAAAACAAGTAACAGATTTCAGATTTTAATAAATAAACTCATCCTTATCTACATTTTTTAGATTCAGACTTCTGATGAAAATTTTATTCTGAATATAATTTCCAAAACTCATATTTTTATCAAAAAAACTTATTTTATTCGAATTAGTATTTGTTTTTTCAATAAATTCAACTAAAAATTGGTTCAAAAATTCTCTTTTTATCTTTACATCATTAACCCAAATGCTATTGTCTTTTTTGAAAAACACTACGAAACTAGACTTTGGTCTTTCTAATTTATAATATACTTCTGTGAAAGCAATAAAAGCTAAATTTTTACCGATACTATCTGCATAAGAATAATAGTTCTCCGCTGCTTGGTTTTTGTGTGCTTTTTCATTTCTCTTTTTTTCTTGCAGTTTCATTATTTCGGGAATTACCAAACGCAAAGGCAATCGTTTATCAATATTGAAAATCCAGTTGGTTGAAATAATGCTACTTTTTCGATTTACTTCTGCCAAAGTATCTTTGTCTTTTGTTCTAAAAAAAATATAAATTGGCGAATGATCCTGAATGTCCTTTACAATGGTCACATTTGATTTTGGCAATAATATATCTTCTTTATTTCCACAGGAAACGAAAATGAGCAGAACCAACAAACTTAAATATTTCATTTTATTGTTTGATTAAATTGAATAGAGTAACACATTCCATAGCTTGTTTCACATCATGAACACGAAGTATTTTTGCACCTTTTGTTAAAGCCAATGTATTTAAAACTGTGGTTCCGTTTAGCGATTCTTCTGCATTAGAATTCAGAGTTTTATAAATCATTGATTTTCTGGATATACCTATTAACATCGGTAATTCTAAGTTTTTGAATAATTCCAATTTTTGAAAAACTTCATAGTTTTGTTGTAATGTTTTGGCAAAACCAAATCCGGGGTCAATAATCAAATCATTAATCCCCAAATTTCTCGCAGCAGCAACTCGTTCCGAAAAATAAAAAAGCATTTCTTTTACAATATCACCATAATCAGTAAGCTTTTGCATCGTTTGTGGTGTTCCTCTCATATGCATCATAATGTAAGGAACTTGATACTTAGCAATAATATCCAGCATTTTTTCATCTAAATTTCCAGCGGCAATATCATTAATAATAGCCGCACCATTTTCAATACAAGCCTTTGCAACTTCACTTCTAAAAGTATCAATCGAAAGCATCGTCTCGGGGAAATGTTTTAGAATTAAATTCACAACGGGTACAATTCTTTCAATTTCCTCTTGTTCAGAAACAAACTCTGCACTGGGTTTACTGGAATACGCACCAATATCGATAAATGTGGCACCTTCACTAATCATCTTTTCCACCCTTGAAAGTATTTCGCTTTCGTTTTTGTACTTTCCTCCATCAAAAAACGAGTTGGGAGTAATATTTAATATTCCCATTACTTTGGGAGTTGACAAATCAATGAGTTGGCCTTTACAATTTATAGTCATTCTTTTTGGGTTTTATAACTTGAGCATTCAAAAATCAGTAATCTTCAATCTTCACTCTTTTATCATTCTTCAATCAAAAAATTATCCTTATTTTTGAAAAAATTTGAATACAAATATACACCAATAATGAAGAATACTTCACAAGAATACGATTCCGTAATTGCAATTTGTCGCAGCTTATTTATCAACAAAATGAAAGATTACGGTAGTGCCTGGCGCATACTTCGCTTGCCTTCTCTCACCGATCAAATTTTTATAAAAGCACAAAGAATCAGAAGTTTACAGGAAAACGAAATCCGTAAAATAGACGAAGATGAAACGGGTGAATTCATTGGTATTATCAACTATTCCATCATGGCTTTAATCCAATTGGAATTAGGCGTTGTGGATCAGCCTGATTTAAACGTCGAAGAAGCAACGCAATTATATGATGCAAAAATCAAAGTGACCAAAGAGTTGATGGAGGCAAAAAATCATGATTATGGTGAAGCATGGCGTGATATGCGTGTAAGTTCTTTGACTGATTTGATTCTACAGAAATTGCTTCGGGTTAAACAAATTGAAGACAATAAAGGAAAAACCATAGTTTCAGAAGGAATCGATGCTAATTATCAGGACATGATCAATTATGCTGTTTTTGCCCTTATTTTAATGAACAAAAAATAAAATTCAAATAATTTCCTCAATTATGATTAACCTAAGAAACCTTATTACCCAATTTTCTCGCATTTTCGTTGGTGTTTTATTTATTATATCCGGTTTAATTAAATTAAATGATCCAGTTGGATTCTCTTATAAATTAGCAGAATATTTTAGCGAACCTGTTTTCAACATGCCGGTTTTCATACCTTTTTCATTAGCCATTGCCTTGTTCATTGTTATTTTTGAAGTGGTTTTGGGAATTATGTTGCTTATTGGTTACAAAACCAAATTTACGATTTGGAGTCTGCTCCTTTTGATTGTCATGTTTACTTTCTTAACCTTTTATTCCGCCTATTTTGATGTGGTAAAAGATTGTGGCTGTTTTGGAGATGCTTTAAAACTGACGCCTTGGCAATCCTTCACTAAAGATGTTGTACTATTATTTTTCATTCTGATTTTATTTATAAATAAAAAATTAATCAAACCGTTATTTAGAAATAGTGTTCAAAATATTCTGATTTATGCCAGCATCGCCTTGTGTTCATTGATGGGATTCTGGGTTTTAAATCATTTGCCTATTATAGATTTTCGTCCATTTAAAGTTGGAAATAATATTCAAAAGGGAATGAGAATTCCTGATAACGCCCCAAAATCAGTAGTTGAAATGATTTTCATCTACAAAGTTAATGGTGTGGATAAAGAATTTACTGAAAAGCAATTAATGTCACTTCCTGCCGGAGCTACTTTTGTAGACAGAAAAGACAAAGTAATCACAGAAGGTTATATCCCACCTATTCATGATTTTACAATGGAAAAAGACGGTTCTGATTATAAAGATGAATTTTTAAATGAGCCTAAATTAGTTGTATTTGTTGCTTACGATTTAACGATCGCTGATAAAAATGGTTTGTCAAAATTGGAAAAATTAAAACAAGCGGCAACGGCGAAAGGGTATAAAGTAATTGGAATGACCGCATCTACACCCGAGCAAATTGCTAAAACAAAAAAAGAATTTGGTTATACGTTTGATTTTTATTTCTGTGATGCCATTGCTTTAAAAACCATCGAAAGAGCGAATCCAAGTATTGTAATTCTTGAAAAAGGAACAATCAAACAAAAAGTACATCATAACGACAGTGATGACTTGAAACTGTAAATAATTAAAGTATTATCTTTTAGATACTATTTGCTATTTTTTTATTAACTATAACGATATTGCTTGGTATTTTTGAGAATCTGTTTTCAAAATTCTTAAATCTGCCTACCACTTTTCATATCTTTGATTAACTTTGTAAAAATAAAACTAAATGAAAAAATTAGTAGTCTTATTCATTGCTCTCATTACCTTTTCGTGCTCTAACGCACAAAAATCTGCCTTTTCAAAAGAAGCATTAGCAGAAACATTATTAGCTGCTGATGGAAGCCAAATTGCTTTTCAGGACATTATAAAAAAACATGAGGGAAAAACCATTGTAATCGAAGTTTGGGCTTCCTGGTGTGGTGATTGCGTAAAGGCAATGCCAAAATTAAAAGAATTACAAGCTAACAATCCAGATGTTGCCTATGTATTTATCTCTATGGATAAAACCGTTGATAAATGGAAAAGCGGAATTGAAAAACACGAATTAAAAGGAGATCAATTTATGGCAAATGACCAAATGAAAGGGGTTTTTGCTAAGGCAATCGATTTAGATTGGATTCCAAGATATATCATTTTGGACAAAACAGGAAAAATTGTTTTATATCGTGCCATAGAAACTGATTTTGATAAGATCAATGAGACCTTAAAAAGCTTAAAATAAAAACTAAAATTTAATATAAACACAACTAAGATGAGAAAGAAGATTGTTGCAGGAAACTGGAAAATGCATAAAAACGCAGAACAAACTGAAGATTTATTGAACGAATTGATAGAAAAAATACCAACTGACAGTAATGCACAAATAATCGTTGCGCCAACATTTGTTAACTTGGCTTCTGCTGTTGACCATTTAGAATTTACAAATATTGATGTTGCTGCACAAAACGTACATCAAGCAGAAAGTGGAGCCTTCACAGGTGAAATCTCTGCTGATATGTTGAAAAGCGTTGGGGTAAATACAGTAATCCTTGGACATTCAGAGCGTAGAGCTATTTTTCATGAAACAGACGCTTTAATTGCCAGTAAAGTAGATACTGCACTTGAGCATGATATGACAGTTATTTTTTGCTTTGGCGAAGAATTAAAAGACAGACAATCAGGAAATCATTTTAACGTAGTTGAAAATCAATTGAAAGATGGTTTATTCCATATTGATGCAAAAGACTGGGAAAACATTGTTTTAGCATACGAGCCTGTTTGGGCAATCGGAACTGGTGAAACTGCTTCTCCAGAACAAGCACAGGAAATGCACGAATTCATCAGAGAAACTGTTCGTAAAACTTACGGAAGTGATATCGCTGATGATGTTTCAATCCTTTATGGTGGAAGTGTAAAACCAGATAATGCTAAAGAAATTTTCTCTAAACCAGATGTAGATGGTGGTCTTATTGGTGGAGCTGCATTAAAAGCAGATGATTTTGTAGCCATTGTGAATGCGATCTAAGCAACAAAAGAACTTATTATATTGTAAAATCCTGTTTAGTAACAGGATTTTTTTATTTTTGGCCAGTGCAAATTATAGCACTAAATAATCTAATTTTTCATTTGAAATTCTTAGATAAATGAGTCAAATTTGCAAAAAAAAATAAAGCTCTTTTCAACTCAAAAGAGCACAATTTTAACCTATTTTATTAACGCTTACTTTTATCATAATTCATGAATCTCCCCCACTCGATTAAAAAATCTTCAAAAAAATTTTGGCAAAAATGGTCTATTGCAATTCGGATAAGCCCGTTTATAGTTTTAATTGGTATTCTAAAAACCCTTTCGCATGATTATGGATTAGAAGTAATTGAGCTAAATGCCTTATTCACCAGTTTAGTAGCTGGTACTATATTTTTAATTGGGTTTTTAATTAGTGGTGTTTTGTCTGGTTATAAAGAGAGTGAAAAATTGCCCAGTGAGCTTTCCGCTTCCATGAAATCATTATTTGACGACACGTATACAATTTTTAAAAGCAAAGACACCCAAACAGCTGCCGAGTTTTTAGAATACCAAAAAACTTTCTGCAATTCGCTTATTGATTGGTTTTACAAAAAAGAGAAAACGGAATCAATACTAAAAAGCTTATTGATTGGTTTTACAAAAAAGAGAAAACGGAATCAATACTAAAAAAAATAAGTGAGATGAATCACTATTTTATAGAACTTGACAAAGAGGGCATTCAAATGGGTTATATCATTAAGATGAAAAACGAACAAAACACCCTCCGAAAAATGATATTACGAATTGATACTATTAGAGGTACAGATTTTATTGGTTCCGCTTACGCTATCCTGGAAGCAATGGGTATTTTAATCGGATGCTGTCTTCTAATCATAAAAATTGAACCTTTTTATGCTTCTTTGTTTTTCACATCGGTAGTAACATTTTTAATTACCTACATGTTTAAATTGATTAAAGACCTTGATAACCCATTTGATTATTCCTCTAATGGAGAAAGTGGAACTGAAATATCCTTAAAACCAATTCATGATCTGAAAACGGCAATTCTAAATTTTAGTATTTAGCTTTAAAAAACTTATTTATCATATACTTAGCACAACTAAATCATTATGTTAAACCTTTTGGTTAATACGGTTTGCTTAAAAAATTACTGGAATAATTACTTACCTTTGCAAAAAAATTAAACATGTCAAATATTTATATCGGATATCATTTTACCATAGAACCAAAAGAACTAGGTTCAGAAATATTAATAGCGGAATTGGGAGAAAAAGCGTTTGAAAGCTTTACGGAAACGGAAACTGGAATTTCTGCCTTTGTTCAAAAAGATTTATGGGATGAGAACATTCTTGACGATATCTACATACTACAGTCAGAAGAATTTAAGATTGATTATACTTTCGAAGAAATCGAACAGGTAAATTGGAATGAGGAATGGGAAAAAAATTTCGAACCTATTGATGTGGAAGGAAATTGCCATGTTCGTGCCCCTTTTCATCCTAAGACCAATGCAGAATTTGATATTGTTATCGAACCGAAAATGAGTTTCGGAACTGGTCATCACGAGACAACTCACATGATGATACAACATTTATTGGAAACAGATGTAACTGGAATGAAAACGCTTGATATGGGTTGCGGAACTGCAATTTTAGCTATTCTTGCAGAAATGAAAGGTGCCCAACCAATTGATGCTATAGATATTGATAACTGGTGCTATCTAAATTCTATAGAAAATGCTGCACGTAATAATTGCAAGCATATCAGCGTTTATGAAGGTGAAGCGGCTTTACTGGAAGGAAAAAAGTATGATTTAATTATTGCTAATATCAACAGAAATATTTTGTTAAACGATATGCAAAGTTATGTGGATTCCCTGAATCCAAAAGGAACCTTGTTATTAAGCGGTTTTTACGAAGAAGACATCCCATTTATTGATGCTTCCTGCACTGAAAAAGGCTTAACGTATGTTAAAAAATTTCAAAGAAACAATTGGGTTTCTTTAAAATACGTAAATTAGTGTAATTTAATTACGAAAGTACAAAAACCTACGAAAATGAGTACTAAAGAAAAAGTAAGAGAAAAAGTCAGTGTCAAGGAAATTACATCTCTGGACAATGAGATAGTTGTTTACAACGACGATGTAAATACTTTTGATCACGTTATTGATACTTTAATCCGTGTTTGCAATCATACTCCAGAACAAGCCGAACAATGTTCATTGATTGTACATTATAACGGAAAGTGTACCGTAAAAACGGGTCCTTATGACAAATTAAAACCACAATGTACACAGCTACTCGAAGCTGGATTAAGTGCAGAAATAGTATAATATCAGATTGGCATTGCATTAAAAATTAATTACTGTTAATAATTCAAAAAATATGTACTTTTATTCTATATTTGGATAAAATTATATGAATTATGGAAGAATACGGTAAAATTTTGGTTATTGCAATGCCAATCTTTTTAATATTAATACTGCTTGAAAAATTCTACGGGCTTTACAAAGGAGAAGATACTGCTCCAAATATGGACACAGTGTCGAGTATAAGTTCAGGAATGGTCAATTCTGTAAAAGATGTCTTAGGCCTTAGTATCACTTTAATTTCTTATGATTGGATTGTTTCCAAAATTGCTCTTTTCCATCTGGAGGCAAGCATTCTTGCCTATATTATTGGTTTTATAGCGATTGATTTTTACGGCTATTGGAGCCATCGCTTATCTCATCAAATTAATTTCTTATGGAACAAACACGCCATTCATCACAGTAGTGAGGAGTTTAACTTGGCATGTGCTTTGCGCCAGCCTGTTTCCAGTTTTGTCAATTTATTTACTTTTTTACTGATACCTGCAGCACTTTTAGGAGTTCCTGCAAAAGTCATTGCAGTGACATTGCCTATCCATTTATTTCTTCAGTTTTGGTACCACACCAAACACATCAAGAAAATTGGTTTTCTTGAAAACATTCTGGTTTCGCCATCTCACCATAGGGTACATCACGCTATTAATCCTGAATATATGGACAAAAATCACTCACAGATATTTATCATTTGGGACAAGTTATTTGGTACTTTTCAGGAAGAATTAGAATCTGTTCCCCCCGTTTTTGGTATCACAAGACCGGCGCAAACATGGAATCCGATTCGCATTAATTTCCAGCATCTTTGGTTACTGATTACCGATGCCTGGAGAGCAGAAAATTGGAAAGATAAATTGACTATTTGGTTCAAACCTACCGGTTGGCGTCCCGAAAATTTCGAAGAAAAATTCCCGGTAGATAAAATTATAGACGTATACACTTTTAAAAAATACGGAACTCAAAATTCTAATAAATTAATATTTTGGTCTGTTTTTCAGGCTGCTGTAACACTATTATTTATAAGCTATTTATATAGTTCTATTGCAATAATTGGTTTACCTAATGTATTTATATATGGTGCTTTTATTTTTATCTCCGTTTACAGTTATACCGAACTGATGGATACCCGAAAATTTTCTTTGTTTTGGGAAGGAATTCGATTTCTGTTTGGAATTGCCATTATCACTTATTTTGGAGATTGGTTTAAAATGAATCAACTATTCTCATTTGCAAATTATATGGTCATAGGCTATTTAACACTGTCATTAGTCGTTAATATTTATTTTGTAAGCACCAATTTCGAAAAAGAAAAATTGGCTTTAGCCTAATCTTAAAAATAATACATGAAAAATAAATTAGTATTGAAAAGTTTTATTGGTTTTAGTATTTTGTATCTTTTGATAATTCTTTTTGGGCATGAAGATATCGCCTGGTATTTGAAACCGTTTTTAATTCCTTTGCTGATTTTAGCCGTCATTTTTTCTGAAAATTTCTCTTCAAAAAAAATACTTACCATTGCTTTACTTTTTTCTTGGATTGGAGACGTAATATTGATGTTTGCTGACCGTGGCGAGTTGTATTTTATTTTTGGATTGGTTGCTTTCTTGATCTCCCATATTGTTTACATTATTTTATTTAGCAAACAACAAAAAACCAGAAGCATAGAAAGCAAGTCAAAATACTGGGTGGGCATTTCTTTTATTCTTGTTTATTGTGCAGCTATGGTATTTACTTTATTTCCAAAATTGGGTCCTCTAAAAATTCCCGTTTTAGTTTATGCCATAGTTATCAGTACCATGCTCTATTTTGCTTTTAAAGGCAGTTTTATTTGGGCAAAATTACCTAATAATCCAATTTTACTAGGTGCTATTTTCTTTGTGACATCAGACAGTATTTTGGCTTTCAATAAATTTTATAGTCCAATTCCTTTTGGTTCTTTCCTAATTATGCTGACTTATATCTCGGCGCAATATTTTATTGTGAAGGGCCTCTTAAAGTTAAATCAAAAAAAATAGCATTCCCTTTTTTTAAGAAAATGCTATTTTGAATTGAATTCTATAATTTCTAATGTGGCAATTTGTCTTTTAATAAGCCATAAATAAATGTTCCGGTCAATGCTCCAAGAAGCACCAAGATTACTGGAAAAAAACCGGCTCCAATAAGAATGAATATTGGCCCTGGACAAGAACCAACTAATGCCCAACCCAATCCAAAAAACACTCCACCGATCCAGTATCTAGTGGATCCTTTTTCTTTATCAAGAATTTCTATAGGCTGTCCTTTAATACTTTTAAGCTTAGTTCTTTTTATTATTTGGATACCTGTTAATCCAGTAGCTACGGCAACACCCATAATTCCATACATATGAAAAGATTGAAACTGAAACATTTCATAAATCCTATACCAGGAAACCGCTTCAGATTTTGTCAGTACAATTCCGAAAACAAATCCAACAAGTAAATATTTTAATACATTCATAATTTAAAAGATCAAGGGTAATAAAAAATGAGCCATAATCAGTCCGCCAATAAAAAATCCAATTACGGCTTTTAAAGACGGAAGTTGTAAGTTACTCAAGCCTGATATGGCATGACCCGAAGTACAACCACCTGCATAACGTGTTCCGAAACCGATTAAAATTCCACCAATGATCAATATGAAAATACTTTTCAACCACCAGCGTAACGTGTTCCGAAACCAATTAAAATTCCGCCAATGATCAATATGAAAATACTTTTTGGAGATTCAAAAATTTGATTTCCGAAAAGTGTATCAGGCATTAATTTTCCGTTTGGGGCATCAATTCCCAATTCTGTCAACTGGGTAATTGTTTTTGGATTAATAGTAACATTTGAGGGATCGCTCATAAAATTAACGGCAACAAAACCGCCTAACATAGCTCCTAATACCACTACTAAATTCCAACGCTGTGATTTCCAATCATAATCAAAGAAGAAAGGAACTCTCTTCCCTATTCCGGTCATAGAACACAAAGAATGGAGATTAGACGACATCCCGAAAGTTTTACCAAAATAAGTTAAACAAAGCATAATCATGCCAATCAAAAACCCAGAAACATACCACGGCCAGGTTTGAAAAATAAAATCCATTTGTATCTTTTTTTTGCAAAAATAAGGAATATGTTATTTAAAATTATCATAATTAAACCCACAAATGTAGTTTTGAGTAATGAACCTCAAAAAAGTTCTTTTATATTTGTGGTGCTGTCATCGTTTATGATGCTTTACTAAAGCCAAGGTTAAGGAGAAAAACAAATAAAACTATTATGAAAAAATCATTGCTTTTTATTGCTATATTAATTTGTGTCACATCTTGTGTGAGCACCAAATCAACTTTAAAAAATGTGGATGATAATGCTCCAAATCCGAAACTTACAGCAGAGAACACTTTTGTGATTACGCAATTTAGTACCGACAAAAGATACGGTTATGATAAAGACTATCCCATCAATATTTTTTTCAGAAACAGTAAAGATGAAAGCATTAACCAACAACGTTACCTAAACGCTTTGGCTGGACCAAAAGGAGAGAAAATAACCTATACTAAATTAGAGAGCTGCTGTCCATTTCCAACAAAAAGAAGTGATATGGGAGCTGGTTTTTTGGATGTTTATGAAGTAAAATGGGAAGGTCAAAAAAATCCTATTCTGCTATATTTGAATATTTATGAAAAAGGTGTTTTGATGGTACCGGTAGGTCTTAGCCTGAAGAAATAAAAATATTATACTGTATTCTCTACCTTCTTTCTTTACCGGAAACATACTTCTTAAGAACTGTCTTTTAAGGTAATAAAAAGTTTCTACATTTGATGATAAATCTTTTTATCATTATCTTTAGGACTGCTTATGACCACGGAAACACTCAATATCGTCTTCAAACTTTTAGCGGGTATCGGATTATTCCTTTTTGCCATGCATTTGCTTGAGGAATCTTTAAAAAACCTTTCCGGCAGAAGTTTTAAACTTTTTCTGCAACGCATAACCAAAAATAATATTGGTGCAGTTGCTGGCGGAGTTGTTATTACTGTAGTGCTTCAAAGCAGTTCTATGGTTTCTTTAATGGTTCTTGCTTTTGTTGGTGCTGGCGTGTTTAGTATGAAAAATGCGATGGCAATTATTTTGGGAGCCAATTTGGGAACTACACTCGCCAGTTGGTTAGTCGCTACTTTAGGTTTTGGGGTAAACATCGAGGTGTTTGCTTATCCGGCAGTTTGTTCCGGAGGCTTATTACTAATCTTTTTTGGTAACCGCAAAAACCTTAAATATCTTTCTTATTTTCTTTTCGGGTTTGGATTATTGTTTATTGGGATTTCCTTTATGAAAATGGCAATGGAAAGTCAAGTGAAGGATTTTGATTTCACACAATACTCACAAATGCCTCTAATCGTTTTTTTGATTATAGGTTTTATTATTACAGTACTTGTGCAATCCAGCTCTGTCACCATGGCACTCACACTCAGTGCTCTTTATGCAGGAGCAATTAACTTTCCCAATGCTGCTGCCTTGGTACTGGGTTCTGAAACAGGAACCATCATCAAAATTTTGTTGAGCGCTATCGGAGGAAATGCATCCAAGAAAAGGGTCGCACTGGGTAATTTACTTTTTAATATTTTCATTACCGCATTGGCTTTTCTCTTCCTACAACAGATCTTGATGCTTATCACAGACGTTTTTAAAATCAAAGATCCGCTTATAGGACTTGTTACTTTTTCAAGTTTAATTAATCTTTTGGCAATTATCATTTTTCTCCCAATTCTGAATTTATTTTCTAAGTTCCTAGAAAAGTTTTTTAAAGACACTGATTCGTCAACAGCTGCCTTTATTGGTCATGCCAATAGTACCGAAACCGAAACAGCACTAGATTTATTCCGAAGAGAAACGGAATATTTTATTCATAATTCCATGCTTTTTAACCTGGAACTTTTTAAAATTGACACAAAATCATTCCGTCAAGAGGCTGATTTTATTAAAATCAACGAAAAGAGAGACTATCTTTCGAAGAGCAAAGAAGAAAAATATGAGTTTTTAAAACAGTTACAAGGAGAGATACAAACATTTTATTTGAAACTGAGAGTAAAATTACAAGCTGAGCAGAATTCCGAACTTAACCTTTTGATTTCTGCTGTCCGAAGTTCTATGCACTCCGTAAAAAGTATAAAGGATATAGGTAGTAACATCTCAAATCTCAGAAGTTCCTCAAAAGATATTAAATATAATTTTTTTATGCATCATAAAACAGAGACTGAAAAACTGTACCATGAATTAAATGCTTTTCTGACACGAAAGGAATCAGTTAGTTTTGAAAAGCTACAATCTATTTTTAATACCATTCAAAATAATTACACCGGTGCTCTAAATGATTTCTATGTAAAGGCCCAACACCAACCTTTGGAAGATATTGACATAACCACAGTGATTAATTTTAACCGTGAACTTTTCACTTCAAATAAAGCCATGCTAATGTCAGTAAAAGACACATTACTGGAAGAAAAGCAAGCGGCAGAATTTAATGAAATTCCAGTGTACAGAACCTAAATTTTTTACTATGAAAGCTCTTCAATTTTCAAAAAAAACAATTTATTCCCTAATTGAAAAGTTAGATATACCTCTTTTAGTATTAAAAAAATAGCGAATTTCGTCAGTCAATGCAATCGCAGGAATTATTTTGCCGCTGATTCGCCAATTTTAATAAATATTCCAACCTTTAAATTGATCTATTTTTAACTTATTTTCTAAAAATTAGTCTCTTTGAAAATCATAAAAAATAAAGTTTGCAAAAGAAAATCTGCGAATCTGTGGCTATTTTAAAAACTCATATGTTTGCCCCAATTGCTTTAGCATTTATAATTGCAATTTCGGTTTAAATTGGCTAATTTTAGACCTAAAAATGTTTTCATTTGAAAAAGGACTTAAAGAAAATAGTAAAGATTTTCCTAAGAATAATTGCAGTGATTTTTATATTGCTATTTCTTTTAGTACTTATAATTCAAATACCTTCTGTACAAAATTTTATAAAAGATAAAGCGGTAACCTATCTTGAGGGAAAAATCAAAACCAAAGTCAGTATTGACAAATTTGAACTTAGATTTCCTGAAAAAGTAATTCTTGAAGGTTTTTACTTTGAAGACCAGCAAAAGGATACCCTCCTGGCTGGTGAAAAATTATTTGCCGACATCAGCATATTGCAACTACTGAATAATAAAATAGAAATTAACCGAGTTGAAATCGAAGGTCTTACCTCTAAACTTAATAAAGATAAAAAAGGCATTTATAATTTCGATTATATTCTCAAAGCATTTACTTCTGCCGAGAAACCAAAAAATGACGAGTCAATGCCAATGGAGTTTTCGCTTGACGAGGTAAAATTGGATCGTATTAAAATAAATTATAATGACTTTGCATCTAAAGACAATTTCTACCTAAATCTAAAACATTTTAATACCAACATTGAAATTTTTGATTTGGATAAAATGAACTTTGAAGTTCCGAAAATCACAGTCAATGGATTAGAATTAAAATTAAAACAAGGTTTGACCAAAGCCACAGGCAAAATAAGTGCGAATGACAAAACGAGCGAAACTCCTTTAAAATTGCAATTAGGAGAAATTGATTTCAGAAAA
>RCUQ01000234.1_pt1 | contig 31057 bp, 28 predicted proteins | sample 2166351 | NCBI WGS metagenome assembly RCUQ01 (sample SAMN09932597, study PRJNA488358) | compost metagenome | feature: garden; material: soil; isolation source: compost soil in acetonitrile-enriched culture | place: Germany: Experimental Botanical Garden Goettingen | collected 2016-01-27
GTTATCGACCAGCCTGTTGGCACGGTCCAAGTGTACGCTGTGGCTCCGCTAAGGGTGCTGATATGGTAGACTTGGGAGGTAAGGGACGGACATTGTATAGGGGTTCCGGATATTGCTCCTGGTGTTAATGTTTCAAGAATTGTTACACTTACAGCTTGGGTACTGGCGCATCCTGATGCGGTTGTAATGGTCATTGTTCCTGAGTAGGTTCCCGCAAGTGCTCCTGCTGAAATAGCGATTGTGTTTATGCTTCCTGATCCTGATGAAAACGCGAAGACAGTACTTGGTTGATCTATTAGATTGGCTGTGTTGGCTGCAGCATCCCAGTCTATACTATATGAAACGGGTGAGTTTGTTGTTGCCATATAGTTTAGTGAGGTCGTTTGGGCGCCAGCGCTGAAACAAATGGTTTCTACTGTTCCTGTAGTGTTTATTGTTGCCTGTGTGCAGGATGGCACGATTTCGCCTGTAGGCAAGATAATGGCTGCTCCAAAGCCGCTAAATGTTATTTGGGCTAATTGAGCGATATTTAAACCAGAGGAATCATTTCCCACAAATATTTTTCCTGAAGTCCCACTATTTGCTATCGTTCCTGTCCACCCAGTGATGGTTAAGGTTTTGCCTGCAGTCCAGCTTGTAGCATTACTCGAGTTGAAATTTATTGTGTGGATACCTGTGCCCAAATCAATTGTAGAGTTGTCGGAAAGTGTCAATGTGCCGATAGTTTCTGAGAATCCCGATGTTATGCCAGTTTTGAATGTTCCTCCATTTAAAATCATATTTGATGCATTTGGGATGACACCCGTCGCTCCTAATTGTAAAGTTCCTCCTGTTATACTGGAGGCGCCGGAGTAAGAGTTTGAAGCTGAAGCCAATGTTAAAGTGCCAGGGCCTACTTTTTCAAGAGAATTTGTTCCTGAAATAGCACCTGAAAGAGTTAGGTTTCCAGTTCCGCCAACGCTGCAAGATGAGTTTAAAGAGACTGTACCTGACCAGGTTGATGTGGTGCCGAAGTTATTTACTAGTGCTCCTCCGTTTGAAATGCCTGTTTCGTTTAAAGTTACGGCTTCTGTAGCAGCACTAGTTAATGAAAAACCATTCATATCTAATACGGCTCCTGAACTAACAGTTGTTCCTGCGGAAGCTGTGCCTAAAGGTCCAGAGGTATTTGTTGTTGAAGAAATGCCAAGTTTTAATGTGTTTCCTGAATTAATTGTAGTTGCTCCAGAAAAGGTATTGGCGGCAGATAATTGAGTTGTGCCCGATCCCCATGAAAACAAAGCGCCAGATCCGCTTATTACGCCTGCAAAATTGGTAATCCCACCTGAATTTAAGGCCTCAAGATTTAGATTGCTCGCAGTACCGGTAACAGTTCCTGAAAAAGTATTTGTGCCAGAGGTATTTAAACCGCCAAGAAAACGGGTAGAAGCGTCACCATTATTCATCATGATGTTACGGGTAAAGTTTGTTCCGCCGCCAGTTGCTGATAAATAAAATTTGGTGACATTTGTTAGTTGACCGCCATTGCCAACGTATATTGCGCTCCCGCTTGAAATGGCATCTCCGGTGGTTTCAACCCATAATTGTCCGTTGTCTATTGTTGTTTGACCGGTATATGTATGTATAGCGTTTAGTTTTACTACGCCAAATCGATCTACTTTTATACCTCCTCCCCCTGAAACAACTCCTGATAGACGCACCCATCTGTTGGAGGCATCAATAGCGACGCTATTTCCATAGACTAATAAAAGGCTATTTGTTGTATTTGTAGTGTTTATAGTGCTCGAAATGTCTAGTGAGCCAGCTATTGCTTGTAGCTCAAAGTTTTTGGACTTATCGGGTCCTTTTATTGGAAAATTGATGCTGTGCGTAATGTTTACTGCGTTATTTTGTATCCAGGGGTTCACTGTGTTGTAGTCATAGAAACTATTTTCAGTAGTGCCTGAAATTGTTCTTGGACTCGTTGCATTGCTGCCAAATGTCAATTTAAAACGACTTAAGTTAGTCATGTCGTTAGTCATTGTGACATTTAAATTGTTGTCTATGGAGATGATGTTGTTGTTGGCTGGTGTTGCGTTGGGACTCCAGTTTGTTAAGGTATTCATTAAACCATTGGTTGTGCCACTCCAAGTGTTGGTAGTCTGTCCGTAAGAGGAACTGCTTAATAATGCTAAAAAGGATAAAGTGAAGAAATATTGAAATAGGGCTGGCTGTATTTTTTGCATTGTTTTAACGTAAAAAATATTTTTTGTGTAGTTTTGCTTCATTGGTTTAATAATTTTAGTAGGAATAAATTATTTAAACCAAACATAATACTTTATCTTAACAATAAATTCAAACGCAAGGGAGCGATAACTACTACAACGTTTTAGTTGGATAACTTTTTTAGTTTGTAAATTAGTTATGAGTATTTTAAGCTTTTGATGCCATGCAATAAGGAAGTTTAGTATTTAAGAGATCTTAAAAATGGATTATTTTGTGTTGGGAAATATAAAAGTAGGAAGAGTTATGGTGAAGTTTGGAGGACTTAGCAAGACTTATGTTGTAATTGAAAGCCGAACGTCTTTCAGAAATAGGGAAGTTCTGTTAATGTTAGTGCTTTTTACAGTTTAAATAAAGAACGTGCCAGAGCCTCAAGAAATAATCTCGTTGGGCATTTTAAAATAACCTGAATGTCTTCCATCAGAGAAGTTTCTTCGTCAAGAAATTTGAAAATCAAAGTGGGATTTCCTTTCTTAAACATGGAAGAGAAAATAGTGGAGCCCAATTCGTTTTTTCGATCTAAAATATCCAATAAAAGCAAATCGTAAAACCAGAATTTATTTCGTTTGTGAAATTTTGTAAAGTCCGTTTCTTTTTGAAGAAAGCTGATTAATTCTGTCGATTTTTTGTCCGAATTTTTAAAAGTGTATCCAGTACTTGCTTTGGTCCAACCGCCGGCGCTACCAATGTTGATGACGTTTTTTGTGTTCTGTTTCCAAAAAGGATAACAGGTCATCGGGATACTTCCGTGTTCTTTTTCGATTATCTCATATTGGGTTATCCCTAGTTTTTGTATGTAGTTTTGAATCTCGGTTTCGTATTCTTCTTTTTTTAAAAGGCGATGCGAAAAAAGGGTGTATTCCAGTAAAGCTTCTGTTTTTGAAGTTGGTAATACATACATGAAACGGGTGTTGCCTTTTTGTTCTACAGAGAAATCCATAAAAGTAGCTTGTTCCGGATTGAAAACAGCTTGTTTGCTTTTTATAAACCAACCTATAAAATGCTGTTGCAAAACAGGGTATTTGGATTGGTTTTCTACTTTGTTTTTGTTGTAAATACTGTTAAAAAGCTTGCTGCAGGAGAATGATTCTGTTTCCGCCTGTACAAAAATTATGGTTTCAGATTCTTCGATTTCAATTACCTTCTGATTGATGAAACTGATATTTTCTTGTTTTGAAATCAAATCAAAAATCAGATTGTAAAAATCCAAGCCTCGAACCATATTGTATTGATACGGTTGTAGATTTAAGTTGCGTTTAAAATCTTCATTGGCAAACAAAGCTGAATCCCATTTTGTAGGAACGATTTTACTCCAAAATCCATCGGGTTGATCCCAAAAACACCAGGTGCGGTCGTTAGTCTTTTTTGCATTTTCATCTAAAAGCAAAATAGTTTTGTCTTTGAATTTTTCAGATTGTATCATTTTATAAACGGTCATTAAAGCCGATAAACCCGTCCCGGTAAAAATGTAATCGAAATGCTTCATATTGATTTTTGAAAATGCTTCCCAAAAGTAACCAATTATTTTATTTTTTCGAGGATAGTAAGCAACGCTTTGGCGTTCAGGAACGAATGCTTTTGAAATAAAATAGAAAGATCAGATTCCAAAATTGTAATGGTTGGGTAAATCACTTCAGAATCAATTGTAGCTAATGCAGTGGCTAGTTCGTGAATTCCCGTGTTTTGTCCTTTTGGTTTGAATTTGAAAGTATGGTTGTTGAAGTGGATTTCTTCTTTACTTTCTGCGTCTAACGAAATAAAATAAAAGTCGTTATTTAAGAGATTGATAACCTCAGGATTTTTGAAAGTGGAATTTTCCATCATCTTGCAGTAGTTGCACCAGGAAGTATGGATAAAAATCACTACTGGTTTTGGTTTTGATTTCGTCAATTCTTCCGCTTCTTGAAACGAATAGGTTTTTAATTGGGCAAATCCGGATGGAATTACCCAAAAGAAAATCAGTAGTATGTAAGCCCAATTTTTCATTATTTTAAAGTATATCGGAATCCAAAAAAAGCTCGAATTCCTTGATTGGGACCATAAACATAGCCCGGATCAAAGGTCAGTGCATAGGGGTTTTCAGGTGTGGCCAAAACATTTCCATTCGAATCGTATTGCACATTTTTATCAAAAGGATCGTGCGCTCGTGCAATGATAAACGGGTTGCCCTTGTTTGGAGTCCAATTCAATAAATTTTTAATTCCACCGTATATTTCGAAATCTTTAAATTTAGTAAAAGTAAATTGAATATTTTGGATACTCCATGTTGGAGAGTATTCTTTTCTTGGGTCTAAATCACCCAAAAGAGGCAAACGCATCGGGCCATAAAGGTTTCCCGTATAATCAATATCCAAGAAAATTTTTGGAAGTCTGTAGGAAACAGCCCATGTTCCTGAGAAGTCTTCGGTAAGGATTTGTTGGGTTGTAACTCCGTTTTCTGTTTTTGAGACATCCATTAAGGTGGCGCCTAAAATGATTTTTAAACCGCTATTGAAAACCATATCAATATTGGCACTGATTCCTTTGGTAACGGCATAACCATCAAGATTTTTGTAGATAATCTGATTGGGGTCTGTGTCGTAATCCGGAAGGATTGAATTTGAAAAATGTGTATACCATGCGGAGGTTTCCAATCCAATGAAGTTTCCGTCTTTGGAATAGAATTTCGTCAAATAATTCAGATTGACATTGTAAGAGCGTTCGGGTTTCAGCTCTTCAAGAACGATTACCTCACGTGAACCGGTTAAAGCGGCATGTTCTTCGGTGAATAGATTAACAATTCTAAAACCAGTTCCGGTATTGAATCGTAAAATGTTATTATCGTTTATTTTCCATTTGTAAGCCAAGCGTGGGGTGAAAATAGAACCGTGATTACTGTTGTAGTCGTATCGGGCGCCTAATAATAGATTGTGTTTTTCTGCTAAATGAATTTCGTCTTGAATAAACAAACTCGGAATCCAGTTAATATCTGTTTTGATTGTGGCTGTTGTGCTGTCGTCGTAATATTGGTATCGAAGGGCGGTTCCCAAAAGTATGTCGTGTTTGTTTATTTTTTTGTCTAAAGTTAATTGCCCGAAACCGATACGTTGTTTGGCCAGAAATGGGAGTGCTCCATAAACTGAATTCTGGTCATGGTCAGTGTAGGAGAAAGAGAAGAGCATTTTTTCTCTGACAGGAAGTTCATAAGCTCCCAGTAATTCCCATCTTTTGGTGTAAATGCTTTCGCCATAAACCTCATTCCCACCTCGGTATTTTTTTTCCCATTGCATTTCGCCTCCCCAACGGTCTTCGTAGAAAAAACGTCCGGCCATCGAAAATAATTTATTGCTTTTTCGACTGAAATTCCATTTTTGAAAAACCGAAATCCGGTCTTGCAAAGTTACATCTGTGAAATTGTCATCGTTATTGTCAATGGGATTGCTGTAATTGAAATAATTTACTCCTGTTAATAAAGAAGTGTTTTTCCCAAGATTAGCTTTAAAACCTAAGTCAAGATTTAGTTCACCCCAACCTGTCGCGAAGGCATCGGCTGAAAAAGTGGGAGCATTCTTTGGGTTTTTAGTAATGATGTTGATCAATCCGCCAACAGCTTCACTTCCATATAAAGAAGATGCGGGGCCTTTGACTATTTCTATTCGTTCCAATAGGGAATTTGGAATTCCAGATAATCCGTAAACAGTTGATAAACCACTTACAATTGGCATTCCGTCAATTAAAACCAGAGTGTAAGGGCCTTCCAGTCCGTTGATGTGAATGTCTCCGGTGTTGCAAACATTACAGTTTAACTGAGGTCGTACGCCGTTTACATTTTGCAAAGCTTCAAAAATATTGGCTGTTGGGTTTTTCTTAAAGAAAGTAGGTTTGTATACTTCAACAGGAACGGGGCTTTCGAGACGGCTAACGGGTTTTAAAGTTCCGGTTATCACTACTTCATCCAGTACCTGACTGTCTTTTAAATCAAAATCTAGTATTATTTCAGTTGTGTCTGTTATATTAACGTTTCTCTTTTGTGTTTTAAAACCGGTGTAAGAAACAATGACTTCATAATTTCCGACGTTGATATTTTCTATACTATAGGTCCCGTCTGGATTGGTTATGGTCGCGTATTTGGAGTTTTTCAATACAATGTTTGCCCCTTGTAAAGATTGGTCTTCTGTAGTGACTTTTCCTTTCATTGTTGCCTGAGCAAATGAGATAGTGCTAATTAGGACACACGAAAACAAAATTAATTTTTTCACAATTGTATTTTTAGTATTTATTAAATTAAATTTTAGACAAAGCTAAAAAAATAATTACTCATATAAAAGTTTTTTGTATATATTTGCCTTAGTAATTCAATTTCAGCCATGAGCAAATCCTTAGAAGAAGTAAATCAATCGGTCCCAACACAAAATAAAACCTCTGTTTTTAGAAAAATACTTGCCTTTTTTGGTCCCGCTTATTTGGTAAGTGTGGGGTATATGGATCCTGGGAACTGGGCGACGGATATTGCAGGAGGAAGTCAGTTTGGATATGCTCTATTGTGGGTTTTATTAATGAGTAATTTGATGGCTTTACTGCTTCAAAGTTTAAGTGCGCGTTTGGGGATTGTTACCCAGCGTGATTTAGCTCAGGCTTCACGGGAAACTTATTCAAAACCGATAAATTATATCCTTTATTTTTTGGCCGAAATAGCCATTGCTGCCTGTGATTTGGCTGAGGTATTGGGAATGGCAATCGGGATTAATTTATTGTTTGATATTCCACTGATAGAGGGGGTGATAATCACCGTATTGGATACTTTTTTATTACTGTTTTTGATTAATAAAGGCATCCGAAAGATGGAAGCTTTTATTATAGTACTGGTTGCGATTATTGGTTTTTCTTTTATTTTCGAAATGATTTTTGCGCAACCCGAAATCGACAAAGTTTTGTATGGATTGATTCCTTCAATGCCTAGTGAATCGGCACTTTATATTGCCATAGGAATTATCGGGGCCACAGTAATGCCACATAATTTATATCTGCATTCGTCTTTGGTGCAAACCAGGAAATTTTCCAGATCAGATATCGGAATCAAACAGGCACTCAAATATAATTTTATAGATTCAACCATTGCATTGAACCTGGCCTTTTTTGTAAATGCCGCGATTCTGATATTGGCCGCCGCTACATTTTATAAAAATGGAATGTTTAACGTAGCTGAAATTCAAGATGCACACCAATTTCTTCAACCATTGTTAGGGACCCAATGGGCACCTATTTTATTTGCGGTTGCTTTGATTGCAGCTGGTCAAAGTTCTACAATTACGGGAACTTTAGCGGGTCAGATTGTGATGGAAGGCTATTTGAATTTACGTATTCAGCCTTGGGTTCGACGCATCATTACCCGATTGATTGCCATCGTTCCTGCTGTAATAGTGATTTTGATTTACGGAGAAAGTGTTACCGGAAAACTGTTGATTTTAAGTCAGGTGATTTTGAGTTTGCAATTGGGATTTGCGATTATTCCGTTGATTCATTTTGTAAGTGATAAATCAAAGATGAAAGGATTTCATATCAGCAAAATCACTCAGGTGGCGGCATGGGTTATCGCAACAATTATTGTTTCGCTCAATGCCAGATTGGTTTATTCAGAGATAAATGGATGGTTGGAAACTTCCGAAAATCCTATTGTGCTTTGGTTGACCGTAGTTCCACTTGCTTTCGGATTCTTGATTTTATTGCTCTATATTGTGTTTAAGCCTTTTATTTCTAAAGCCAAATTAGATATTCAAAATCATTCGCCACACAATATGGTTTTGAAATTTTCAGAAGCAGAATCGCAGAACAAAAAGAATATCGCCATTTCAGTAGATTTTTCATTCGCCGATGAAGCTGCCATCAACAGCGCCTTTAATCTGGGCGGGTTGGAAGCAAAGTATACCTTGATCCACGTTGTGGAAACCGTTGGCGCCATGATGTACGGTAAGCAGATAGACGATCACGAAACCACTATCGACGAGAAACTGTTGTTGGAATACAAAGAAATGTTCCGTGAGAAAGGTTTTCATGTCAAAACTCAATTGGGCTTTGGTAAACCCAATAAAGTAATCCCGAAAATTGTAAACAAAGGCAATTTTGATATTTTAGTCATGGGTACTCACGGTCACACCGGAATGAAAGATCTGCTTTTTGGTACTACAGTAGATAAATTGCGTCATAAAATTTCGATACCGTTATTAATCGTGAAAAATTAGACGGGGAGCTATTCTCGCTATCTGTTTCAAACAATGCTCACTGATCTCCCATAAAAATAAAAGGATTTCCGCCGCTGTCGGGCTTGGGAAATTCTTAATCAAAATACTAATCTGCAAACTCAAATAGAATGACTTTTTCAGAAGAAAATTATCTTAAAGCGATTTACCATCTGACGACTCTTCTGGATACAGAAGTAAGTACCAACGCGATTGCTGAAATGATGGAAACCAAGGCTTCATCTGTAACAGACATGCTTAAAAAATTGGCCGAAAAAGACTTGGTGAACTATAAAAAATACCAAGGGGTTTCTCTTACCGAAAACGGGAAATTGGCTGCCAAGATGATTGTAAGGAAGCACCGGTTATGGGAAGTTTTTTTGGTGGAAAAATTAGATTTCTCCTGGGATGAGGTGCATGATATTGCCGAACAATTAGAACACATCAAATCGGAACAACTCATTAACAGGCTGGATGATTTTCTGGGCAATCCAACCGAAGATCCGCATGGTGACCCAATTCCGGATGCCAAGGGTCAAATTATAAAAGTCGAAAAACAATTGCTTTCCGAATTGCCTGAAAGTAAAACTGGAATCTGTGTGGGAGTTAAAGATACGTCTTCCGACTTTTTGAAATATTTGGATAAACAGGGGATATCCTTAGGTTCCAAAATTGAAATTGTTGGAAAAGAAACCTTCGATTTGTCCCTAAAAATTAAAGTTGACGATAAAGAGCTAACGATTTCTAATAAAATTGCAAGTAACTTGTTTGTGAAAGTGGTTTAGTTACAGCCACAGTCACCACCACCGCAGTTTTTATCCGATTTTTTCTTTTTCCAGAAATACTTTCGAATTAAAAAAATAACTGCAGCTGCCAATATTAAAAAAGCTAAAATTTCTTGAATCATAGTCTTTTATTTTAAAATTTGATACGCTATTAACGCTACTGCATAAGCCAAACCGCTCATGAAAATGAGTTGTCCCAAAGGCCACTTCCAGGTATTGGTCTCTTTCTTGGTTATAGCAAGCGTACTGGCACATTGCATGGCAAAAGCATAAAATAGAAGTAAGGATATTCCGGAGGCAAAATTGAAAATTTTCTCTCCGGTTGCCGGGTTTATTTCGGCTTGCATTTTATTTTTGATGGTGTCTTCGTTATCACTATCTCCTACGCTATATATGGTTGCCAATGTTCCTACGAATACTTCTCTGGCAGCAAAAGAACTGATGATAGCAATACCAATTTTCCAATCGTAACCCAAAGGAGAAATAGCAGGTTCTATGGTTTTCCCCATCAAACCGATGTAGGAATTCTCTAATTTCTGGGAAGCAATTTCATTTTGTAATTCTGTTTCTGCTAATGGGTTTGCTTTATGTCTTTCAGTGACGATACGTTCTGCTTCGTTAAATTTCTCACCCGGTCCGTAAGAGGCCAGAAACCACAATACGATAGAAATGGCTAAGATGATTTTACCGGCACCAAAAATGAAGGCTTTGGTTTTTTCAATGACGTTAATCGCTACATTTTTGAATAAAGGTAATTTGTAGTTCGGCATTTCTACGATGAAGTAGGTTTTACCTTCAATTTTAAGAATTTTGTTCAGGATATATGCCGAAAATATCGCCATTCCAAAACCCAACAAATACAATAACATTAGCGTTAATCCCTGCATGTTGATGATACCCAAAACACGTTTGTCGGGAATTACCAAGGCAATGATTATGGCATATACAGGAAGTCTTGCAGAACAGGTTGTAAAAGGAGTTACTAATATGGTTATCAGTCGTTCTTTCCAGTTTTCAATGTTTCGGGTAGCCATAATCGCAGGAATCGCACAGGCAGTACCAGAAATTAGGGGAACAACACTTTTTCCGGATAAACCAAACTTTCGCATGATTTTATCCATCAGAAAGACTACTCGGCTCATGTATCCGCTTTCTTCTAAAACAGAAATAAATAAAAACAAAAAGGCAATTTGTGGTATAAATATCAAAATTCCGCCGATACCCGGAATAATTCCCTGTGAAATTAAATTGGTTAAAACGCCAGGCGGTAATTTATCACCAGCCAAAGAACTTAATGAGGCAAATGTACTGTCTATAAAGTCCATTGGGATTTTCGACCATTCAAAAATGGATTGAAAAATACCAAATAAAATGATGAAGAAAATGGCATAGCCCCAAATCTTGTGGGTGAGTACCTTATCCAGTTTGGAACGAAAGTCTTTAGCAATCGAAGTGTCAATTTTTAAACCTTCCTTCAACACATCATTAATAAATTGATATCGTTTGATGGTTTCTTTTTGTTGTAATCGCTTCAAATCCGAATGTGATTTGGTAAATGAACTTCGAATTTCATTACGGTCTAAATTAAGGAAATTGACATCTTGTGTGATGACTAGCCATAATTTATACAACAATTGATTTGGAAATGTTTTTCTAAGACTGTTGAAATATTCAGGATCAATACTCGATGCATTCAAGCAAGGTTCGCTTGGAATGGATTTATAAGTAATGATTAATTTTTTTAATTCTTCAATTCCAAAACCTTTTCGCGAGCTAATAAGGGCAATTTTGGTTTTTAGATGTTCTTCAAGATAGGGAATGTTTAAGGTGATTCCTTTGTATTTCATCCTGTCCGCCATATTGATGACCAAGATAGTCGGAATTTCCAGATCTTTTATTTGGGTAAAAAGCAGTAAATTTCTTTTCAAATTTTCCACATCAGTCACAACAAGTGCGACGTCCGGGTATAATTTATCGTTTTTATTCAGTAATAATTCGATTACCACATTCTCATCGATAGAGCTGGCATTTAAGCTATATGTTCCCGGTAAATCCAGAATATTGGCTCTGACGTTGTTAGGCAATTTGCAAAATCCAATTTTCTTCTCAACGGTGATTCCGGGATAATTACCTACTTGTTGGTTCAAGCCGGTCAGTTGATTGAAGACTGATGTTTTACCCACATTTGGATTCCCTATTAAGGCTACGTTGATGTTTTGATTGCTTACCATAAGTTGGTTTTGATTATTTCAACCTCAATTTCTTTTGCGGTTTCCACGCGGATAGCTACATGAGAACCATTGATATTCAAATATAAAGGGTCACCAAAGGGCGCGATTTGAAGTAATTCGACCATGTTACCAGGCAAGCAACCCATTTCCAATAATTTTAATGGAACAGTGTCGATGTCAAAGTCTTTTATAATGGCTTTCTCGCCTTTTTTGAGAAAATTGAGGGTTGTTTGCAAACCTTATTTAGATTGAATTAAGATTACAAAAATACATATTTATATACTAAAATAAATGATAATTATCATTTTTATGATTTTTAGTTTTTAATACAAATAGAAGCCAATTGCTTTGGTTTCATGACATAAATAATTAGAAATGATACCAAGCCATTCAGAAAAAGATTTTACTCTGAACACAAATAATTGATGTCGGCAATTAACCGCTGCATGTCCTCTTTTTTTGTTCCGTCATAGAAGCCACGAACGCGTCTTTTTTGGTCAACCAAAACAAAATTTTCGGTGTGAACCATATCGTATAATTCTTCTGGTTTTCCCAGTTTAACGGCCAAATAGGATTTTCTGGCCATTGTATAGATTTCTTTTTTATCGCCAGTTACCAAGTTCCATTTACTGTCTATCACACCATGTTTCTTTGCGTAAGCTTTCAAAACCGGAACACTGTCGGTTTCTGGGAAAACGGTATGGGATAGTAGCATCACTTTTGGATTATTGATAATCGCTTTTTGTACATCCGCTAAATTGGTTGTCATTTTTGGGCAAATAGATCCGCAGGTAGTGAAGAAAAAATCAGCTACGTATACTTTACCTTCATAATCTTTTTGAGTGATTGTTTTTCCGTTTTGGTTAACAAAAGAAAAATCGGCAATCGTATGGTATTTGCGAATATATTGAACCGTACTGTCTACTAATTCTGGATTTACATCAGAAGGATTGTAAATTGGGAGCGATTTTTTTGGCTTTAAAGCCGAATAAAATAAGGAAATGGTAATGACTGAGAAAATCAACAACACCCCAAAGATGAAAAAAATTTGGTGCAAAAATACGAAAAGCCTCTTCTAAAAAAGAACCTCTTTTAGTTTTTATTATGATTTGAATTTGTGGGTATTAAAATAGTGAAACGTATTAAAATTACTAGGGAAATAATACTTTATCTCCGTCCTTTTCGTAAAGAATAATTGACCAGATAAAGACCTAATAATGTTACTCCTCCTCCAACTGCCAAGGCAATAGTTAGTGGTTCTCCAAAAACAACCGAACCTAAGATCACTGCTACAATTGGGTTAATATAAGCGTAAATGCTGTTTATTTCGGCAGGTAGGTGTTGCAATGCATATATAAATGCAATAAAAGTAAGTACGGAACCAAAGATAACCAGGTAAGCAATAGACCACCAGGAAATAGCAGGAATGGAACCTAAACTGACTGAGGTTCCTGTAGCACCGGTAAAAGCAAAAAGTAGAATACTGGACAGGAACATTTGCAATCCTAAACTAAAATAGGGATTAAAACTAGCCGCTTTTTTCTTGGTATATAAAGATCCAAATGCCCAAGTCAAAGTAGAAATTAGAGAAATGAAAATGCCAAATCTAAAATCGGCAATCATGAAATCACTCAAATGATCGTAGAAGATAACACAGACTCCGCCAAAACTGATTATTAAGCCAATAACCGTTAATCGCATCAACCGTTCCCCTCTGAAAAACGTTATGATAACAATCCATAACGGAACAATAGCGCCAATAATAGCACCCAATCCGCTACTGATGTATTTAACACCCCAAGTGCTCAAACCATTACTCAATACGAAATTAAGAATACTTAGAATAAGGATGCTTTTCCATTGTTTTCCTTTTGGCCAAGGTGTTTTTTTAAACAGGAAAAAACAAATGTAAAGCGCTCCGCCAATGAATTGTCTGATAGCTGCTAATTGTAAGGCAGGCATGTGTTTGACACCTTCTTTTGAGGCCAGCCAGGTGGTGCCCCAAAAAAAGCTTACCCAACACAAAGCGAGTACCGGTAAACCAATAGCATTAACTTTAGACGAAAAAGCGTTTTTTATTTTAGTTCTCACTTTACAAATTTGTTTTTGCAAAAGTATACTTTAAAATGGTTTCTGTTTTATTACTTGAAATCGTTTTTCCAGTAATTTTTTTTTCGGGATTGAATTTAGGTAAGGCTAGATCTAGCTGTCTGGCTTTTTGCGTGTAATAATTTTCACGTGAGGGATGAAATGGAGTTACTGCGTTGAAAGTTTCATTCCAACACTCATCTGCTATAATTTTTAAAATAATACCAATACAATCTTCCTGATGAATCAGATTAATAGGAGCTTGAGGGTTTTCCAGGTTTTCTTTTCCGGATAAAAATTTTACAGGATTTCGGTCTTCACCGATTAACCCTCCAAAACGAACTACTGTAGTTTTGAAGTGAGTATTTTTTTGTAAAAGAGATTCAGCGATCACAAGTTGTCTGCCTCCTTCAGTATCAGGATTTGGTGCTGTTTCTTCATTTACAAATGTATTGTCCTCTCCGTATACTGATGTCGAACTGATAAAAAGTACATTTTCAATGCTTGATTTTTCTATAAACGGAATTAGAGTCGTTATTTTGCCAATAAAATCTTCGGAGCTGTTTCCTCTTAATTTGGGTGGTATATCAATAATTAAAATTTTGCTTTCCTGTAAAAATGATTCAATTGCACCTGAAACACTTTGGTTATCAAGACGGATTAAAAAAGGGCAGATTCCTGCGTTTTTCAATTTCTCAATTTTTTCGGCAGAAGTTGTAGAACCATTTACTAAAAATTCTTTTTTTAATAAGGCTTTCGCCAATGGCAGGCCCAGCCAGCCACAACCCAAAATACTAATTTTTGTCATTTTTTATTTTTTCAATCCTGTTTCCTGATTCTAAATCGGGTTACAGTCTGTAATGTTGTTATTTATTTATTGTTTCGGTTTCAGGCTGTCTTTTGCTACTGTTAAACTATCTTTCAAAATCGGATTAATTAGCTTGCTCACAACTGTTTTTTGACCTGGTTTAATTTTTTGTTTGATAACTACTGCATCGTTTAAAACAAAAGGAGTCGGCATCATCCAATTTTCTCTTTTTGCCATTTCGAATAATGGATTAGTCATTAAATCGAATGAACTTTCTAATAGTTCCATATCAAGAATGCTTTTTTTAGCGATGCTAAATTGTATTTCCAACGGTTCATTTCCAACGACATAATAACTCAATAATTTCTTGCCGTTTCGTTCGTATTTAGATCCTTTTTGACCTAAGGCAGCAGCGCCATTGGCTTTAAAATTATGAATAACCATATTTTCGGTGGCAAAAATGTCGTATCGGTTTACTTTACGGTTTGGTGAAATTCGTATGTGCAAATACCTTTGAGAACCAATAATCTTATCGTAGACAAACTCAATAGTTGGCTTTTGAATTGCTTTTTTCGGAGCATTGGCAACATAGGTAAAACCAGAATTGTATTTGCTGAATAAAGGTGTGTCATTAATGGCGGGAGCAGTTTTAGGATTTTCACCTAAATAGGTTTTCGTCCAGGAATCAAGATTGGTATCATAAGTTATCCAATTAGCGGTATTGTTATTGGCATTATAAACATACAACAGACTATTTGATTTTGCTTTACCAAATTCGTAGCCCGATTCAGAATGTGCTTTTACAAAAAAACCAAGTGCGGCTCCAAAAAATAGTAAAGACCAAATCGCTTTTCTCTGAAAAGCTCCAAATACAGGTAATATTAAACCGAAAGCCAGGACTGTAAGAATGGCACTTCCAAATAATACTTTAAGTCCCAAGCCTATTGGAAACATCTGAATAAAAGGAGCAATAATGAATAATGTTGGGATACTGCAAATCAGATTAAAAATCCAATTCGATTTTTGGGTAAAAACAAAAGCTGCAAATGCAAAGATGCCAAAATAGACCGGGATAATTAAAAAACCTGCACCTTCTAAACTATTAGCAAAGAATCCATTAATTAAAATCCAGATTAGTAAAGGAGGAACGAAATGGTTCATAGTTGTTTTCTTGAAAGAAAAGCGATTGTAAAATGCAAAAGCAATGGCAATACTCAACAATACAAAAGCAGCAATATAAGAATGGCCATTATAAGTAAATCCATTAAGTAAATCATTGTACTGCGGATAGATTAAGAGTAGTAACTTCCAACCAATAAATGTAATTAGTCCGCTTGCAAACAGAGAGCTTAAAAGAGGAATAAATCCCTTGCCAATTTCTCTGAAAGAGATCAATCGTTTTCCTTTCCCTAAGAAGATTAAGATTATTAACAGTATTAGTGCAACAAGGGTCATTGGGAAAACCCAGCTAAAAGGATAATGTATGAATGTATAAGGAATTGTGAAGTATACATAATCTTCTGAGGCCTGTGTATTGTTTAAATCAGCATTTGAAAAGTAATTCAGTAACGGCATCAGGTATTTTCCCTGATGGGCCAAAGTACTTTTGTTTAAATGTTGAATATTATCTTGTGCAGTATGATAATTAAAATGGTCATCGATAAAAGCAAAGTTATAGCCTTGAATATTTCCTTGTTCCCTGAAGACAGTCAAGTCTGTATCGTTAGGTAACATTTTATAGATGCTATACATTAGGGAATTGGAAACCGGGAAAGTAGTTTTGGCGGAAGCAAATTCTTTTACTAATTCGGCATTTCCTTTATTGGTTTCCATTAACATATAACTTGGCCCGGCAGAACCACGGGCTTCAAAGTTTAAAACCAAACCAATATCTTTTGCCCATTGATGTTGGGTAACAAAAAGGGCAGCCCCGTTTAAACCCAGTTCTTCAGCATCTGAAAATAGTATGATGATATCATTTTTATGAGGTGTTTTGCTGTATAAAAAGGCACGTACACCTTCCAGAATTGTTGCTATACCTGAACCAGCATCGCTTGCGCCCGGTGAGTAGGAATGGGGTGCACTATCATAATGTGTAAGCAATAACAATGCTTTTGAATTATCTGTTCCTTTTATGCGGGCCAGAATATTTTTGGATTTGGCCAAGTTTCCCCAATCACTCAAAGTATAGCCTTCCTGTACGCTAGTTTCTAAGCCTAATTGTTTAAGTTCATTTACGAGATAGTTAGCCACCAGGTCATGGTTTTTAGAACCCACGAAATGAGGTTTTTGTGCAATGGCTTGTACTTTCTCAAAAGCTCTGTCCGTAGAAAATTCCGACAAGGGTTCGTCTTCATTGGGTGTCCATTGTGGCATCATTGTAACATAAATAAATCCTAGAAGGCCAAGGATAAATAATGTCGATAAAATTGAGGAATAATCTTTTTTCATGATTGGTAGGTAGGGGTTGTGGTATTTAAATGTCTTTTTTGACAAGCATGTAAAAATCATTGTCTAAAGGAAGATATCCTTGGTCATACAGGAAATAGTAAGTGTTTCCTGTTTTTGTATTTAATATATTGGTAAAAAAATCGAAATCGAAACCTTTACTAAGCATTTTGGCTCGAGTAGTTTTTGATTTTCCTTCAATATTAAGTTCTGAGAGAATACGGTAATTTTTGCGCAATTTGTTGTTGATGTTGCGCATAAAGTTGGTACTGTCCTTATTTATTTTATTGTTGTACGCATTACGACACGCATCGCTGCAGAATTTCTTATCCTCGCGACCAACAATTTTTTCTCCACATTCCAAGCAGGTTTTTGTCATGGCTTATAGGTTTTGGCAGAATTTCATAGTTTGGGGACTCTGAAAAATCTTAAAATCAATCAAATATAGGTAAATTTTTCCATTTACAAACGTTTACAAATAGTTACAACCGAAAGTAAATAGTTAGTAACCGAATAATTTTTGGATCCCTTCGCATCTTTGCCCTGTCGAAATCAAATAACAATCGGCAATTCATTTATACACACTAACATTTAAATTTTACAAGCCATGAATGCAATGAAAAACAGAGTACAGTTAATAGGACACGTAGGGAATGATCCAGAAATCAAAACTTTTGAAGGGGGGAAGAAATTAGCAAATATAACCATCGCGACAAAGGATAGTTATAGAAATGAAAAAGGAGAGAAGGTCGAACAGACCGAATGGCACAAAGTTGTGGCTTGGGGTAAAACGGCAGAAATCATTGAAAAGTATGTTACGAAAGGCAAAGAAATAGCTATTGAAGGCAAACTAACCCATAGAAGTTACGATGACAAGAATGGAGAAAAGCGCTATGTTACGGAAGTTGTAGCCACTGAAGTATTGCTTTTAGGAAAGTAATATAATCAGATGGAATGAAAAATGCCCTTTTTTGGAGGGCATTTTTTGTTTTGAATTATGACGCTTTCTTTATTAAATCAAACATAGGACAACGTTTGCAACGTTTGTTTTCTCCTTTTTTAAATTTTTCGCAACAAGTAGACTTGCAGTTTTCTGCTTTCTTGATGTTGTCAAGGATCTCTTTTTTCTTTTTCTTCTTTTTATCCTTTTTTTTCTCTTTTTCTTTCTTGCTCACTTTGTAAAGAATTAAAAACCAAGACAAAGATATGTTATTTTTATGTATTCTAAATAAACTTTAACTTTTTTTGACGCAAAAAAAATGCCTTAAAGAGACCGAAATCCTTTAAGGCATTTAATTAATTAAACTAAATTTATAGTGTTAACAAGTGAGTGTTATTTTGCGGCTGCATTTGTGACTGCAATTTGTTGAATGTCTCTGTCAAATAAGTACAAACCACCTTTATCATCGCCAATCAGATTGATTTTGTCCAAGATGAGTTTGGCTTGGGCTTCCTCTTCTATTTGCTCGGCTACATACCATTGAAGAAAATTATGCGTGGCATAGTCTTTTTCATCGAAAGTTATATGTACTAGTTGATTGATCGAATCAGAAACGAAAATTTCATGTTGGTAAAGTTCTTCAAACATTTCCTTGAATGTTCCGTAACTAATTTTAGGAGCTTTTAATTCGCTTACTTTAGCATGTCCACCTCTCTCATTGACATATTTTACTAATTTAAGCATGTGTACCCTTTCTTCCTCAGATTGGGCGTACATAAATTTTGAAATTCCTTCCAAACCATGAGTTTCTGCCCAAGAGGCCATAGAAAGATAAGTTTGGGATGATTCAGCTTCAATACGAATCTGATTGTTCAACGCGGTTTCGATATTTTTTGATAACATAGCAATGAGTTTTTAGTAAAGTTAAAAAAAATATTTCATTTACCGGTTCATTAATTCCTGAAAACAATCTACAAACTGTCCCAAATGCAATCCGTCCATCAAACCATGATGCACATGTACTGACATGGACATGGTTTTTTTTCCTGTTGCTGAAGTCGTCATTTTACCAAAAGAAATCTTAGGGCAGCTATCTGGAAATGTATAGCTTCTGGCATGAGAAAGAGAAGTGAAATTTAACCACGGAATCGCGGAAAAATGAATTACATTATCTTCTTCGAAAGCTCTTGTAAAAATACCGGTAGTGCTTTGAATACGTTCTATTTCGGTTTGCGCTGTTTGTTCAAAAATTTTGAAATCAGCGTTATATTCAATTAAAGAAAAACCGAAAGTGCCATCTTTCCGGCCAATAGTGGCAGAACCATCAATTCTATCATTAATGTAAATTTGATCTTCTGAAATTCGATAGCGGAAGCATTCGATTGTATTCACCGCAACCAGCGTTTTGTGTAAATAGTAAATAAAAAAGGAAGTGTCCGATGCCTTGGCGCTTTCATAGGCTTTGGTACAATCAATCTCGACTGTAGCGCCAAAGAATGGTTCTTCAAACTGTCTGAAAAAATGGAAATGCTCTTTTCTAGGCCAGTTTTCTAGATCTAAAAGGGTTTTCATTAGACCAATCGAGTTAAAACTTCCGTTATTTTATCAAAAGCGTTGAAGTTGTCATGCTCTACTTTGTGGTCAATTTTTTCATGTGCCCAAGTGGTGTGAAACGGAATATGAACTGCGTGTCCGCCAATGGCTAAAACCGGTAAAACATCCGATTTTAAAGAATTACCAATCATGAAAAATTCAGACGGTTGGATTTCCAATCGTTTGATCAAATCAGAATAATCAATTTCTTGTTTGTCTGACATTACTTCAATATGGTGAAAATAATGTCCGAGACCAGAATTGTGTAATTTTCTGCGTTGATCCAATAAATCCCCTTTGGTGGCAACCACTAATTTGTATTTCCCGTGTAAAGCCTCTAAGGTTTCTTCGACTCCATCTAACAAAATAATCGGTTTTTCAAGCAGTTCTTTTCCGTATTGAATGATTTTTTCAATGATTTCTATTGGAATAGTATTATTCGAAATTCGCATTGCCGCTTCAATCATCGAAAGGATATAGCCTTTAATTCCGTAACCGTACAATTTGAGATTGTCTATTTCAATTTTGAATAACTCCTTTGAAATTCCTTGATGAGACAAATAATCTTCCATCAAACCACAGAATTTTTTTTCGGTTTCATCAAAGTAGGTTTCGTTGATCCATAAGGTATCGTCGGCGTCGAAAGCAATTACTTTTAGGTTCATCAGTTATTTGTTTTGCCGCAGATTCGCAGATTAAAAAAAATATAATCAACGAATCCACGGTTAATTTTTCTTAATTTATCGTCTCGCCATTCGAAACACCGTCTGCATCAGGATTTACGAAAACCAATTTTCCTTCCGCATTCGTAGTCATCAAAATCATCCCTTGACTTTCCACGCCACGAAGGTTTCTTGGAGCCAAATTCACTAAAACAGTAACGCGTTTCCCAATAATTTCTTCTGGTTTAAAACTTTCGGCAATTCCTGAAACAATCGTACGGATATCAATTCCAGTATCTACTTTTAAAATCAAAAGCTTATTGGCTTTTGGCATTTTTTCGGCTTCCAAAATAGTTCCTACACGGATATCCATTTTTGCAAAATCCTCAAATTGAATCAGTTCTTTTTGGGGCTCTGCTTTTTTGTTTTCAGCTATGTTAGCGGTTTTGGTTGCCTCCAATTTGTCTATTTGTTTTTGGATTTCTTCATCCTCAATTTTAGAAAAAAGCAATTCAGCTTCCCCAATCTGGTGTCCTGTTGGGATTAAATCAGATGTTTCAGCAATAGTATTCCAGTTTAATGGTGTTTCTATTTTTAGAATACGAGATAATTTTGCTGCAGTAAATGGCAGGAACGGTTCACAAAGGGAACTTAAAGCCGCTCCAATTTGCAAGGCAACATACATTTGCGTTTGTACACGTTCCGGGTTCTCTTTGATTACTTTCCAAGGCTCTTCATCAGCTAAATATTTATTTCCTAAACGCGCTACGTTCATTAATTCGCCCAGAGCTTCTCTAAATCTATATCTTTCCAATGAACTAGAAATCACTGCCGGATAGGCTTTCAATTCAGCCAAAGTTTGTTCGTCAACTTCTGATAATTCATTCGGTTGTGGGATGATTCCGTTGTAATATTTATTGGTTAATACCACAACACGATTGATGAAGTTTCCAAAAATCGCCACTAATTCATTATTGTTTCTCGCCTGAAAATCTTTCCAGGTAAAATCATTGTCTTTTGTTTCTGGTGCATTTGATGTTAAGGCATAACGCAAAACATCTTGTTGGTTTGGAAATTCTTCCAAATATTCGTGCAGCCAAACCGCCCAGTTTTTAGAAGTCGACAATTTGTTTCCTTCCAAATTCAAGAACTCATTCGCAGGCACGTTGTCAGGTAAAATATAACTTCCTTCGGCTTTTAACATTGCCGGAAAAATGATGCAATGAAAAACAATATTGTCTTTCCCGATGAAGTGAACCAGTTTGGTGTCTTTGTCTTTCCAGTATGGTTCCCATTCTTTTCCTTCGCGTAAAGCCCATTCTTTGGTAGACGAAATGTAACCAATTGGTGCATCAAACCAAACGTATAATTTTTTGCCTTCAGCACCTTCAACAGGAACATCAATCCCCCAATCCAAGTCGCGTGTTACCGCACGAGGTTCTAATCCGCCATCAATCCACGATTTTACTTGACCGTAAACATTCGGTTTCCAGTCGTTTTTATGTCCAACAAGAATCCATTCTTTCAAGAAATCTTCATATCGGTCTAAAGGTAAAAACCAGTGTTTTGTTGATTTCAAAATCGGAGTTTCACCTGTTATCGTCGATTTTGGATTAATCAAATCGGTAGCGTTTAAGGTAGAGCCACATTTTTCACATTGATCACCATACGCTTCTTCGTTGCCACATTTTGGACAGGTTCCGGTTACAAAACGGTCCGCCAAGAACTGATCCGCTTTTGCATCGTATAATTGTTCGGTTACTTCCTCAATAAAATCACCTTTATCATAAAGCGTTCTAAAAAATTCTGAAGCCGTATCATGATGAATTTTAGCCGAGGTTCTGGAATAATTATCAAATGAAATTCCAAAATCCGAAAATGATTTACGTATAATTCCGTCATATTTATCGATTACTTCCTGTGGTGTAATACCTTCTTTTTTGGCTTTCATCGAAATGGCAACACCATGTTCATCGCTTCCGCAAACAAACAAAACGTCTCTTCCTTGTAATCTCAGGTAACGGGAATAAATGTCTGAAGGCACGTAAACACCCGCTAAATGGCCAATATGTATTGGTCCGTTTGTATAAGGTAATGCCGCTGTAATCGTATATCTTTTTGGATTCTGTATCATAAAATTTTTTTTAGATTCTGAAATTAATTCAGAACGAGGTGCAAAAATAAGATTTTTTATGATAGAATAGGGATTGGATAGGGACAAGTCGCGACTTGTCCGTACTGAAGGAGATAAATTTGGTTTCTTCAGGAGCTATTTCCCGCTATTCGTTGCAATCTTATTGTTTTTAAAGAAAAAACAATAAGGATTTCCACTGCTATCGGGGCTAGGAATTTGGGGTTTCAAAACGATTTCTTCATAATTTAATCCGTCCTCTTTGTTTATATTTGCCAACATAATTATTGAAGATTAGAAATTATGGCAAAAGGTCCCGAAAAAAACACCAAAAATAAGGCTTTGCATACCAAATTGCTAAATCGGAAAAAGGCTAAACTTCAGGAGGAAAAAAAAGCACAAGCCTTACGTTTGAAAACTTTGGTTACAAAAATGAATGAAAAGACGAATAATAGCGAATCTGATAGTATATAAATTATAATTGTATTTCTTTTCTGTTTTTATTTAACGGAAATTTGCCAAGTATTTAAATGTAAAAAGATATGGAATTCGGTAGAATAATAGTTTCAGAAACGGCCTTCAATAGTGAAAATCTTCAGGATGTGATTCACTCCAATATTTCGGTAATCAACTTAATGCGAGAGGAAGGCGTGAACGACGATTTGATTCATGAAGACGCCTTAACAAGTTATTATTTAGACTATTATTACTCCCAATATGTGGCAGGAAACTTTGCGCAGTTTGTGCACCATTCGGGTTGGAATGCCGAGTTAAACGAATTGATTGAAGAAGGTTTGGCATTGATTGGTGCCTACAACCATTTGGAATTGTTTCAACAACAATCCAAAAAAGTAAAATTAATGAGTAGCGTAAAGCTTAATAAATTCCTGAAAGGAAAATTGGAAGGCGTAAATCCAACCAGAGATTTACTTAACAACGATACTTTCTTCGAAATAGAAGAAAACTTGGTTACGTTGAACGCCAATTTTCTGAAAACCCACCCGGACTTTGAAGTGCTTTCCGTTGACGAAATGTTTGAAACCTTAGAAGAATTCGTGGGACACGAGATTAAAAGAGAGTAATCTAAAGTCAAAAATCACAAGTCTTTAAGTATCGTTCTTATTGCGTTTGCTGAGTTGCTGACTCTATTTTGTTGATTGTAAATTAGATGCAATAATAATCGGGTGATGTCAGGGGTATTTGACTTTAAGACTTTGATACTTGCGACTTTTGGACAAACTTTCCCTTATTTCTATCAAACATTTCCTTAAATTTGCTTCCTTATATCGTAAAAGAAGAGTTATAAAAATCAAGCTATGTTACAAATCGCATTTATTAGAGAGAATCAGGAAAAAGTAATCAAGGCTTTGGCAAAGAGAAACATCGATGCTACAAGTGTTGTTGAAGAAGTGGTACAACTGGATGAAAAACGTCGCGCTACGCAGGTGGAGTTAGACGGAACTTTATCCGAATCTAATAAATTATCCAAAGACATTGGTGAGTTGATGAAAAGCGGAGAGAAATCGAAAGCCGCTATTCTAAAAGAAAAAACTGTTATATTAAAGGAGAAAAGCAAGAAATTAGCAGAAACTGCTGATGCACTTGCTGCAGAACTTTTAGAAAAATTATATACTTTACCCAATCTTCCGGCCGATATTGTTCCTGTTGGTAAAACACCAGAAGAGAACTTAAACGTTTTTGAAGAAGGGGAAGTTCCAGTTTTGCACGAAGGAGCACAACCGCATTGGGAATTGGTAAAAAAATACGACATCATTGATTTCGAATTAGGAGTAAAAATCACTGGAGCGGGATTTCCGGTTTATAAAGGAAAAGGTGCGAAATTACAACGTGCGTTGATCAATTATTTCTTGGATAAAAATACTGCTGCTGGCTACAATGAAGTTCAGGTTCCGCATATGGTAAACGAAGCTTCTGCTTATGGAACCGGACAATTGCCGGACAAAGAAGGGCAAATGTATCATGACGCTACCGATGATTTATATTTAATTCCGACGGCTGAGGTCCCAGTAACGAATTTGTTTCGTGATGTAATCTTAAACGAAAATGAATTACCAATTTTAACTACGGCTTATACACCATGTTTCCGTAGAGAAGCAGGTTCTTATGGTGCGCATGTACGTGGATTAAACCGTTTGCATCAATTTGATAAAGTAGAAATCGTACGTGTGGAGCATCCTGATAAATCGTATGAAGCTTTAGAGGGAATGGTAGAGCACGTAAAAGGAATTCTTCAGGAATTGAAATTACCATATAGAATATTACGTCTTTGCGGTGGTGATATGGGATTCGCATCTGCATTGACCTATGATTTTGAGGTGTTTTCTACAGCGCAGGAGCGTTGGTTGGAAATTTCTTCTGTTTCTAATTTCGAAACTTTCCAATCGAATCGTTTGAAATTGCGTTTCAAAGATAAAGAAGGGAAAAATCAATTGGCACACACTTTAAACGGAAGTTCATTGGCTTTGCCTAGAGTGTTGGCAGGAATTTTAGAAAATTACCAAACTCCGGAAGGAATCGTAATTCCAGAGGTATTGCGTCCGTACTGCGGGTTTGATATTATAGATTAAAACCAAATTAATTGAACCATATAAGGGATTTAAGATTATATAAGTGTTGTTTGAAAAATTAATACTGTATTTGTTTTTAAATACGAGGAATAAAAACAGGAATCTTATGTGACCTTAAATCCCTTATATGGTTTATAAAATCCATGGTTTACGAAACAAATTGCAAGTAAAATGAAAAAACTATTTCTACATATTGCCCTGTTTTTTTCATTAATTTGTTTTTCGCAAAACGAACAATTAGCACATTATTATTATGATAAGGGGGATTTTGAGAAAGCATTAGTTAGCTTTGAAGAATTACTACAGGAGATCCCTCAAAATTCGCAATATTTCTTGAAAACAGTCGATTGTCACCAACAATTGAAACAGTATGATATTGCTGAAAAAGCCATACAGGCCCGATTGGACAAATACAAGCAAGGAAGTCTTCTGGTAGAGTTGGGTTATAATTTTCAACTTCAAAAAAATGATGTCAAAGCCCAAAATTATTATCAGCAAGCATTAGACAGAATCAAAAAAAATCCAAATGAAGTATATAGTATTGCAGCTTCATTTGAGAGAAAAGTACTGCTCGAGTATGCTTTAAGAGCGTATCAAACTGCAGTAGAACTTCAGCCCAATTTTAATTTTAATTATCAAATGGGATTGCTGTACGGTCAGTTGGGCAATCAGGATATGATGATTAACACTTTTCTGGATGAAGCTTTCGCCAATCCGCAGAATTCGATGTTGATTCAAAATCAACTGACTCGTTTTATGGCTGATGAAGGAGATACCAGCTTTGATGATGCCTTGCGTAAAGCATTAATTATTCGGACCCAAAAAAATCAAGACCTGTTCTGGAATCATTATTTGAGTTGGTTTTATGTTCAAAAGAAAGAACTCGGAAAAGCCTTTATTCAGGAAAAAGCCATTTACAGACGGGATCCGGAATCGCTTTCCAATATTGTGAATTTGGGGCAGTTGGCTATTGAAGAGGGTGATCAGGAAGCAGCAAAGGAAATTCTAGGTTTTGTCTTGGAAAACACCAAAGATTTAGAATTGTTGATACAGGCGAATTCCTATTTGCTGAAGATGAAAATTAATAAAGCACAGGAATCGGAGTTTGCGGCGATTAATACTGAGCTGGACACTTTGTTGAAAGAGTTTGAAATAAGTCCTTTTACCTTATCTTTGCAGTTGATTCAGGCGCATTTTGTGGCTTTTAATTTAAAAAAGCCTGAAGAAGGAAAGGCGATAGTAAAAAGAGCACTCGAATTGCAATTGAATGGTTATGAGGAGGCACAGGCCAAAATGGAATTGGCGGACATCTTGCTTTTTGAAGAAAAATTCAATCAGGCCTTAATTTATTATTCGCAGATCGAATTGGATTTGAAGAATGATGTGGTGGCACATGAAGCAAGTTTAAAAGCAGCCAAAACGAGTTATTTCAAAACCGATTTTGCATGGGCTTTGAAGCAGTTCAAAGAATTAAAAGCGGCTAACACACAATTGATTGCCAATGACGCACTGGAATATTTCCTTTTAATCAATGACAATACTGTGGCTGATTCGACACAAACGGCTTTGGCAGCATTTGCAAAAGGAGATTACTTTTTATATCAAAACAGAAATCAGGAAGCCATCAAGCAATTTCAGATGATTCTGCAACGTTTTAAAGGTCAGGAAATAGAGGCGGTGACTTTGTTGCGTTTGGGTAAAATTTATGAAAAACAAGGTGATTTTACTTTGGCTTTAAGCCAATATCAAACGATTATTGATCAGCACAGCGACGGAATTTATATAGACGAAGCCTTGTATTTTTCGGCTGAACTCTATAGTAAAGAACTGCAATTGCCGGATAAAGCAAAGCCCTTGTATGAAAAGATACTATTCAATCATCAGGACAGTATTTATTTTGTAGACGCCCGAAGAAAATTCAGGGAATTGAGGGGAGATAGTAATTTATAAGTTTAGGTTTAATCGGTTATTTGTTTAACCGTTTAACCAATTAAACAAATAACCGATTAAACAGTAAGAAATGATAATATATAACGTTACCACAAACATACACGAAAGCGTTCATGATCAATGGATGATCTGGATGCAACACAAACACATTCCGGAAGTTTTGGCTACAGGAAAATTCTCTTCTGCGAGAATGGTTCGTGTTTTAGTCGAAGAAGAAATGGGAGGAGTAACCTATTCGGTTCAATATACCACAGACAGTAAAGAAACTTTGGAAAAATATTACCGCGAAGATGCGCCAGCTTTACGCGAAGAAGGAACGAAACTTTTTGGTGACAGGATGTTGACTTTCAGAACGGAGTTGGAGTTGATTTCGGAACATTAAAAAAGAGTGATCAGCATTCAGTCGCAGTGAGTGGCAACGATGAATGGAGAAGTTGCGATTTGCACCTCAATTTAAAAAAAAACTTATCGCCATAGCGGTTAAAAAATAAAACAAACTTTGCCCTTCGCATCTTTGCGATTAAATAAAAATCATGGAAAAAGTAAAAGCAAAAAAACACCTCGGACAACACTTCCTTAAAGACGAAAGCATCGCCAAAGCTATTGCTGATACTTTGAACTTAGAGGGATATGATGATGTATTGGAAATTGGACCAGGAATGGGTGTTTTGACAAAATATTTGTTAGAAAAGCCGATCAATACCTACGTGATTGAAATCGATACGGAATCAGTGGAATATCTGGATGCCAATTATCCGAAATTGAAAGGCAAAATCATTTCAAAAGATTTCCTGAAATACAATATCAACGAAGTTTTTGAAGGGAAGCAATTCGCAATAATCGGGAACTTTCCTTATAATATATCGACACAAATAGTTTTCAGAACATTGGAATTGAGAAATCAGATTCCGGAATTTGCCGGGATGTTCCAGAAAGAGGTAGCCGAACGTATTTGTGAAAAGAAGGGAAGCAAAACTTACGGAATACTGTCGGTTTTGGCTCAGGCGTTTTATGATACCGAATACTTATTTACGGTGGACGAACATGTTTTTAATCCGCCGCCAAAAGTAAAATCAGGGGTCATGAGAATGCGCCGCAAAGAAGATTTCAGTTTGCCTTGTGGGGAAAAATTGTTTTTTACAGTCGTGAAAACCGCCTTTCAGCAACGTAGAAAAACCTTGCGAAACAGTTTAAAAACCTTAAATTTGTCCGATAATCTTAGAGAAGATCCGGTATTAGACCTTCGTCCGGAACAACTTAGCGTAGAACAGTTTATTGAACTTACCCAAAAAATAGAAGCCGATGGAGTTTAAAATCAGCAAAGAATTAATCCATGAATTAGAGCAACTCATTCAAAGTAAAAACGACCAACAATTGGAAGCTTTACTGAATGACATGCACCATGCTGATATTGCGGAAATTCTTGATGAGCTTGATTTTGAAGAGGCAACCTACATTTTTAGGGTATTAGACAGTGATAAAACTGCAGAAATTCTTCTGGAATTAGAAGATGATTTGCGGGAGAATATATTGAGCAGGCTTTCGCCAAAGGAAATTGCGGAAGAGCTGGATGAGCTCGAAACTAATGATGCCGCCGATATTATTGCCGAACTTTCGCAGGATATCAAAGCCGAAGTAATCTCCGAATTACAAGACGTTGAGCATGCCAAGGATATTGTAGACTTATTGCGATATGATGAGGATACTGCCGGGGGAATTATGCACAAGGAGCTGGTTAAAGTCAATGAAAATTGGAATGTATTAACCTGTGTCAAAGAAATGCGAATCCAGGCCGAAAATATCTCCAGAGTCCATTCTATTTATGTGGTCGATGATGAGGACCGATTGAAAGGTCGACTGTCACTCAAAGATTTATTGACTACTTCGTCCAGAACACCTATTAGTGATGTCTATATCCGAAAACTGAATTCGGTAAAAGTAGATACCGAAGATGTTGAGGTGGCACGTATCATGCAAAAATACGATTTAGAAGCTATTCCGGTAGTCGATGAATTGGGCCGTTTGGTAGGTCGTATAACCATTGATGATATCGTGGATGTAATCAAGGACGAAGCCGATCAGGATTACCAATTGGCTGCGGGTATCTCACAAGACGTTGAAGCCGATGACAGTATTATGGAGCTGACCAAAGCGCGTTTGCCTTGGCTGGTTCTGGCGCTTTTAGGAGGTTTCATAACCGTTAGAGTGCTTGGTTTATTTGAAGGAGCCATGGCAGAACACGGAAATTTATTCTTTTTTACACCGCTTATTGCGGCGATGGCTGGGAATGTAGGGGTGCAATCTTCGGCAATTATTGTTCAGGGTTTGGCCAATAATACCTTAAGCGGATCCTTATTTAACCGATTGATCAAAGAAGTCTCACTAAGTTTATTAAACGGTGTGATTCTAGCCTCTATATTATTTCTGGGAAGTCATTTCCTTCTGAATGTTGAAATCATTATCGGAATTATCGTAACGATAGCGTTGGTATCTGTAATTATTATAGCGTCACTTATCGGAACTTTTATCCCTTTATTATTAGATAAATTCGGAATTGACCCCGCATTGGCCACAGGACCATTTATAACTACGAGTAACGATATTTGCGGAATTCTGATTTATTTTTCGATTGCAAAAATGATTTTAGGGTTTTAAATATCAAGTCATTGCCTGGTATTTAGTTCTGCATTGGATAGTTGTCTAGAAAAAAAACTAACTAAAAAACCAAAAAAACTATAAACTAAAAACAGAATGAAAGTACACATTATTGGCGGCGGAAACTTAGGTGTTTCTATCGCATTAGGATTGTCAAAATTTTCACAAGACAATCAAGTTACCGTAACCAGAAGAAATACATCCAGTATTCTCTATCTTGAAAAATTAGGAACTACAGTTACCACTAATAATATTCACGAGATTGAAGAAGCAGACGTTATTATTTTGACAATCAAACCCTATCAGGTAGATACTGTTTTGGCCGAAATTCTTCCTGTAATTTCCAATAAAGTAATTGCTTCGGCAGTGAGTGGATTATCAATCGAAAATTTACAAAATAAAATAGGTCCTTCAAATAGTGCTATCCGAATCATGCCTAATATCGCGGCGCAATTTGGAGCCTCAGCTACCTGTATCGCTTTTCACGGGAAGGACAAAGAGAAGGCTCAAGATGTAGTTACCCTTTTTCAGAGTCTAGGAACCGCTCCAATCATTGACGAAAAATTGATGGATGCAGCAACTGTTTTGGCAGCCAGTGGAACTGCTTTTGCTTTGCGTTACATCCGTGCATCAATGCAAGCCGGAATCGAGATAGGATTTGACTGGCAGACAGCATTGGCAATTTCTGCGCAAACTGTAAAAGGTGCTGCCGAAATGCTATTGGAAGAAAAAGGACATCCGGAACAATTAATAGACCGTGTAACGACGCCACAAGGCTGTACTATTGCGGGATTAAACGAAATGGAATTACACGGATTCAGTTCATCTTTAATCAAAGGAATCAAAACTTCTTTAAAACAAATCAAGGGATAAGGCTCATTTGGGCGTGCCCCCATTACAAAAAGGGTCTTCTCAGCGTAACTGTTGAGAGGACCTTTTTTTGTAATGCGGTCGGGTCATCCAAACTACTTTGGTAGTTTGCTTCTGTCCATCACGCGAACGCGATAGATATTGTATTGGGTTCTCTACATCTACGATCAAAAATCTGCAATCATTTTTTTTATCCAAATGAGGAAAACCGTAAAAGATTGTGTTTTCTTCTTGATAGATTTAACGAAAGAATAATCTGTGCTATTTTATTTATGTATTTGGAATGCACATAAATTAGTAATGAATTCGAATGAATGAAATATTAGAAATTATTTATAGACAGCTTTGTAGTAAAAAAAGATAGATTAATTATTATTGAAAAGAAAGAACATATATCAAGAACTCCGAGGTGGAGTAGAAGTGGGAGCTCAACTTCATTAATGGAATTTTTATATTCTGGAAAAGAATAGTTCTAATTCTAAGTACAATAAATCAGCCTTTAATTCCTGTTGGTTGAACCCCATCTATTGACTGTAAATTTAAAATCATTATGAACAAAACAACTAAAAAAATAATTGCCCGAGAGTTTTTATACATCTTAGGGACATTAAGCATTTATTTTTTAATAATATTTGTATGTGGAGCTATGTATCAAAAACATCAAAATGAAGTTAATGAAATAAGTAGGGAATATAGAAAATTAACAGACAGAGAAAATTTACCTTTTCGAATAAAAGTATTTGATTATCTAAGCTCAGATACAGAACTAAATCAAAGAGAAAAATTTCACACTTCCATTGATTTTGTCAAAAGATTAAAGACAGATAAAGC
>RCUQ01000236.1_pt1 | contig 30854 bp, 27 predicted proteins | sample 2166351 | NCBI WGS metagenome assembly RCUQ01 (sample SAMN09932597, study PRJNA488358) | compost metagenome | feature: garden; material: soil; isolation source: compost soil in acetonitrile-enriched culture | place: Germany: Experimental Botanical Garden Goettingen | collected 2016-01-27
GGCGCTGGAAGATCGGCATCGCCACCGCTTCCTGGTTGTTGAGCAAGGCGCGCAACGCGTATTGGTTGGAACCCAGCTCGATCCGGGCAATGTCCTTGAGGCGAGTGATCTCGCCGTTCGGGCCACTGCGGATGATCACGTTTTCGAACTCTTCCTCGGTGACCAATCGCCCTTGGGAGTTGATCGACATCTGGAAACTGGTGGCATTCGGTGCGGGCGGTGAACCCAGTTGCCCGGCAGCGACCTGACGGTTCTGTTCGCGCACCGCGTTGACCACGTCGGTGGCGGTGAGATTGCGCGAAGCGGTCTTGTCCGGATCGAGCCAGATCCGCAGCGAGTAGTCACCGATACCGAACATCTTCACATCGCCGATACCGTTCAGACGCGACAGCTCATCCTTGACGTTGAGGATCGCGTAGTTGGACAGGTAGAGCATGTCGTAGCGCTTGTCCGGCGACACCAGGTGCACCAGCAAGGTCAGTTCCGGCGAGGCCTTGTCGACGGTGATGCCGATGCGTGTCACCTCCTCCGGCAACTTCGGCTCGGTGCGGGTCACGCGGTTTTGCACCTGAACCTGGGCGTTATCCAGATCGGTGCCCAGGGCAAAGGTCACGGTGAGGGTCAAGCGACCGTCCGCCGTCGACTGCGAGGACATGTACAGCATGTTCTCGACGCCAGTGATCGCCTGCTCCAGCGGCGCGGCGACGGTTTCGCCGATGACCTTGGGGTTGGCGCCCGGATAGTTGGCGTGCACCACCACGGTCGGCGGCACCACTTCGGGGTATTCGCTGATCGGTAATTGGAACAGCGAGATGCCGCCGGCGATCAGGATCAACAGCGACAGCACCGCTGCGAAGATCGGTCGCGTGATAAAGAACTGAGAGAATTTCATGTCGATGTTCCCTTATCCGCGAGGAGTGACAGCCGCATCGGTCTTCACCAGGGCCGGTGATTTCACCGGTGCAGGATGATTGCCGGCCTCGATCGCCTGCCGTTGGCGGGTCAGCGTCGCGACGGTTTCCGGATCGGCCATTGGCGCGTCTTGAGGGGCGACCACGGCGCCGGGACGAACCCGTTGCAGGCCGTTGATGACGATGCGGTCCTCTTTCTGCAAACCGCTGCGCACGATGCGCAAGCCTTCAAGCTTCGGCCCGAGATCGACGTTGCGGTACACAGCCTTGTTGTCCTGATCGATCACCAGCACGAATTTCTTGCCCAGGTCGGTGCCCACCGCTTCGTCCTTGATCAGCAGCCCAGCGTAAGCGGCGCTGCCCACCAGTTTCAGGCGCGCGTACAAACCGGGGGTGTATTGGCCGTCGGCGTTGTCGAACACCGCGCGACCGCGGATGGTGCCGGTCTTGGGATTGACCTGGTTGTCGACGAAGTTCATCTGCCCCTGATGGCTGTTGCCCTCCTCGTTCGACAAGCCCATGTAAACCGGTGTCGTCTGGCCGCGCTGGCCTTGACGAGACAGTTGGCTGTACTTGAGAAACAGGCGTTCGTCGGCATCGAAATAGGCGTACACCTTGTCGGTGGAGACGACGCTGGTCAGCGGCGTAGTGTCGGCGGTGACGATGTTGCCGGCGGTGATTTCCGCACGGCTGACGCGGCCGGAGATCGGCGCGGTGACGCGAGTAAAACTGAGGTTCAGGCGTGCAAGGTCAAGCTGCGCCTGAATGGCATCGACCCCGGCCTTGGCCTCCTGTGCGGTGGTCGTGCGGGTATCGGCCAGCTCGGCGGAAATCGCATTGCTGCCAAGCAGACGCTGCCCGCGCTGCGCTTCATTGGCGGTGCGAACCAGCGTGGCCCGGGCTTGTTGCAATTGGGCCTGGAATCGTTCGACTTCGTGCTCGAACGGCCGTGGATCGATCTGGAACAGCAAATCCCCTTTCTTCACCAATGCACCGTCGGTGAAGGCGACACGTTCAATCTGCCCCGACACACGAGGACGGACCTCGACCGTTTCCGGCGCTTCCAGACGCGCGGTGACTTCGTCCCATTCGGTGATCGGCTGTTCGATCACCTTGGCGACGGTAACGTGCGGCGCCCCCGGTGCTTTGGCGACATCGGGCGCACGATCGCAAGCGGCGAGCATCGTGAGGGCCAATGCGGCAAAGGGATAACGAAAAGGTTTGAGTGACTGTTCCATAAGGGGTGTCCGCCAGACGGTTAAGAAGTTTGCGGAGTCTCGGCCTCGCGCGAGGCAGCGACGAATTGAACGGAGTGAACTTGGTTATTACTATTAATGATGATCGTCATGTATAAGCACAAAAAAAAGGGATTTGTCCCGCTCATGCCCGCGTATTGGCGAGCGCATGACACACCGAATCCAGCGCCGGTCCCAGAAGCTGCGCAACCCACAACGCGCGGGGTGTCGGCTCCATCGTCCGGCCTGTGCGCGTGAACAAGGGATCGTTGAACAGACCGCGCAAACGGCTGAGGGCATTGCTGACCGCCGGTTGTTTCAGCGCAAGCTTGTGCGCCGCACGGGTGACGTTGCGCTCCTGGAACAGGGCTTCGAACACCACCAGCAGGTTCAGGTCGATGTTGCGCAGTTCGTTTCTTTTCATGAGTCAGGCCCGCCAGATAGTGTCCACGAGGCATTTGCGCAGACAATATATTACGACCATAATCATTACAAGCCTTCAGGCGACGACTTGCTTGTAGCCAGACTCATCGGAGGTCGTTCAAGACCTCCGATGAGTCCCGGTCATTACACCGACGTTTGCACCACCGCCGCTTCCCGGCCCTTGAACGCCAGGGAGAAACAGAAAAAGATCACCAACGCAAAACCCGCCGGGAACAGCCAGATGTGCTTCCAGTCGTGGCTGCCAGCTGTCGCGGCGTAGTGATCGGTCACCTGCCCCGCCACCCAGAATCCGATCAGCATGCCCAAGCCGTAAGTCGCCAATGTGATCAAACCCTGAGCCGAACTTCTGAAGCGTTCCGAAGCCTTGGCGTCGGTATAAATCTGCCCCGAGACGAAGAAAAAGTCGTAGCAGATGCCGTGCAAGGCGATGCCGGTGAACAGCATGAACGCCAGATCGCCATTGTTGCCGTAGGCGAACAACAGGTAGCGCAACGCCCACGCCAGCATGCCGACCAAGAGCGCAAGTTTGATGCCGAAACGGTGAATGAACAGCGGCAGAAGCAGCATGAACAGCACTTCGGAGACCTGCCCGATGGCCATCTTCGCCGTGGGATTGGTCACGCCGATTTCCGCCAGGAACGGGTTGGCATTCTGGTAGTAAAACGCCAATGGAATGCAGATCAGAATCGAGGCAATGAAGAACACCAGATAACTGCGATCCTTGAGCAATCCCAGCGCATCCAGCCCCAACATTTGCTTGAGGCCGACACGTCCCGCTTCCGGTTTCAGTGGCGCGGTGCTCGGCAGTGTGAAGCTGTAGAGACCCAGCAGCAGCGAGGCGATGGCCGACATCAGGAATGTGTTGCGCAACCCGCCCGAGGAAATCGCCGCTTGCGAATCCCAGGCGAACACAAAACTGATCACCACACCGGCCACGATCCAGCCAATGGTGCCCCACACACGTATGCGCGAGAACTCCAGTGCCGGGTCGCTCATCTGGCGAAACGCGACCGAGTTCACCAGCGCCAGGGTCGGCATGTAAATCATCATGTACGCCAGCACGAACGGGTAAAACGTGCTGAAGTCCGGCGCGCGATAGAGTTGATACAGCAACACCGCGCCCACCAGATGCAACACCGCGAGGATGCGTTCGGCGTTGAAGAAACGGTCAGCGATCAAACCAATCACGAAAGGGGCAATGATCGCCCCCCAGGACTGGGTCGAAAACGCCATGCCGATCTGCCCGCCACTGGCGCCCAGGTTGCTGGCGAGGAACGTACCGAGGGTGACGAACCAGCCGCCCCAGATAAAGAACTGCAGGAACATCATTGCGCTTAATCGCGCGGTCATCGTGGTCATAACAGTCACCGTCTTATTGTTGTTTTTTGCGAGTGTTCGAAGCGATCAGGCGTCGGGCAAGCCCAGCAATCGTCGATTGAATTGTTCGTCGGACGACACGCTGACGAAATCATCGAAGGCCTTGCGGGTCTTGGTGATCATGTGCCGCTCGATGAACGCTGCCCCTTCGGCGGCGCCCTGTGCGGAGTCCTTCAAACAGCATTCCCACTCCAGCACGGCCCAGCCAGCGAAGTCGTATTGGGTCAGCTTGCTGAAGATCGATTTGAAGTCGATCTGGCCATCGCCCAACGAGCGGAAACGCCCCGGCCGCTCGACCCAGCCTTGATAGCCGCCATAGACACCGGAACGCGCGTCGGGGCGAAACTCGGCGTCCTTGACGTGGAACATGCGGATGCGGTCGTGGTAGCGGTCGATGAACCCCAGATAGTCCATTTGCTGCAGCAACAGATGGCTCGGGTCGTAAAGGATGGCGGCGCGGGGATGGTGATCGACCGCCTCGAGAAAACGCTCGAACGAGGCGCCGTCGTGCAGGTCTTCGCCGGGGTGAATTTCGTAGCACAGGTCGACACCGGCCGCTTCGAAGCAATCGAGAATCGGCAACCAGCGCTTGGCCAATTCCGCAAAACCCTGCTCGACCAAACCGGCCGGACGCTGCGGCCACGGGTACATGTAGGGCCAGAGCAGCGCCCCGGAAAACGTCGCATGAGCCTTCAAGCCCAGGCGCTGACTGGCGCGCGCGGCCAGTTTCAACTGGTCGATGGCCCATGCCGTGCGCGCCTCCGGCTGCCCGCGCAAATGCTCTGGCGCGAAGTCGTCGAACAGCGTGTCGAACGCCGGATGCACCGCCACCAATTGGCCTTGCAGATGGGTCGACAGTTCGCTGATCTCGACACCAGCCTCGGCGCAGACGGCTTTTAATTCGTCGCAGTAATCCTGGCTTTCGGCGGCACGCGCCAGGTCGATGAATTGCGTGCCCAGCGTCGGCAACTGAATGGCCTTGTAGCCTTGGGAGGCCGCCCAGCGCGCGATGTTTGCCAAGGTGTCGAACGGCGCTTCGGCGGACATGAACTGCGCGAGGAAAATCCCCGGGCCGCGCATACCGGTGGAGGTTTGAGTGGTATCGGTCACGGAAGTCTCCAGGGTCATGGGGTGCAGACCAGTTCGGTCCACTTGGCGTCGCCGCGATGGTTGGCGATGACGGTCTCGATGAATGCCATGCCACGCAGACCGACGTCGATGCCCGGTACGCCGGGAGCATCAGGGCCAGCAACGTCGGCGCGAATCGCTTTGGCAAAGTCGCCGTAAAGATTGGCCATGGCTTCGAGATAGCCTTCGGGGTGCCCGGCTGGCAGGCGCATGCGCTGGCTGGCGGCCTCGCACAACCACGGCTGCCCGACGCCGGAACGCAAGACACGCATGGGTTGATCGAGGGCGCGGTGGATCAGGCTGGCCGGCTTTTCCTGACGCCACTCCAACCCGCCCTTGTCGCCGTAGACGCGGATTTTCAGCGGATTCTCTTCACCTGCGCAGACCTGGCTGGCGATCAGCACGCCACTGGCGCCTTCGGCCATCTTGAACAGCATCGAGGCGTCATCGTCCAACTGCCGACCCTCGATGTGCACGCCCAACATGGCGCACAACTGCTTGATCGGTTGATCCGCGACAAACTCGGCGAGGGAAAACGCATGGGTGCCAATGTCACCGATGCAACCGCCCAGACCGGACTGCTCGGGCAAATCACGCCATGCGGCCTGCTTGTTGCCCTGCCCGGCGACGTCCTGGCTCAACCAGCCTTGTGGATACTCGACGATCACCTTGCGCACCGCGCCGATCACGCCGCTGCACACCATCTCCCGCGCCTGCCAGACCATCGGGTAACCCAGGTAAGTGTGGGCCAGGCCGTAAAGACGATTGCTGCGCTCGACCACCTCTTTCAGGGCCAGCAACTCGCCTAGATTCAACGCCGCAGGTTTTTCACTGAACACGTGAAAGCCGGCGCTCAGGGCCTCGCTGGCCACCGGCGCGTGCAAATGATTGGGGGTAACGATGACCACCAACTCCATGCGTTGCTCGGTGGGCAAGGCGCGCTCGGCTTCAATCATCTGCCGCCAGTCGCTGTAGCAGCGTGACGCCGGCAAGCCCAGCGCTGCGCCGGTGCTCTGGTTGTTTTGGGCATCACGGCTGAATGCGCCGCACACCAGTTCGAAGCGCCCATCGAGCCCTGCGGCTTGACGATGAGCCTTGGCGATGAAGGCCCCTTCACCACCTCCGACAAATCCCATTCTTATTTTTGGCACGACAGCGTTCATTGCATTTTTTCTCTGTTTGGAAGGGAATCCAGTCATGATGTAACCGGTTACATCGTGGCGGAAATTTAGGCTCAGTTCGGGGAGCTGTCAAACCCCGGATTAACATCCACGAACATTTCAGAGCAGCGTCGACCTGCGGTAAGCTCGCCGGCCGCGCTGTTCGATAACGAGGTGGTCTTGTCCAATATCCGTGAAGTAGCCCGGCTCGCCGGTGTCTCGGTGGCCACCGTGTCCCGAACACTGAAGTCGCCCGAGCGCGTGCTCCCCGAAACCCGCGACAAGGTCAACGCCGCCGTGGAACAGGCAGGCTATCGCCCGAACCTGATGGCGGTGCAATTCCGCTCGCGCAGGACCGGCAACCTGGTGATTCTGGTGCCGGCCATTGCCAACACCTTTTTCGCCCGGGTCATCAGCGGCGCACAACAAGCCGCCCAGGCTGCCAACTATCGCCTGCTGCTGTGCGACACCCAGGGTCGCGAGGAAATCGAACGGGAATTCGCCGAGCTGGTGTACAACCATCAGGCCGACGGCGTGATCCAGTTGCGCGCCTACGATCCGTTCGAAGCGCCCTTCCCCAGCGCCGAGCTTCCGCCCATCGTCAACGCCTGTGAGGTGATTCAGGGCGGTCGCCATCCGACCATCAGCCTCGACAACCGCGCCGCCGCCAAGGCCATGACCGAACACCTGATAGAACTCGGTCACCGCCGCATCGGCCTGATCAAAGGCCCGAAAAGCAGCCCGCTGACCCGCGATCGCGTGGCCGGTTATCAGGACGCGTTGCAGCACGCCGGTATTGCCAGCGACCCGGCCCTGATCTGTCACGGTGACTTCAGCCTGAAGGCCGGTTATGACGGCGCGGCGGCGATGCTGAAACTCGCCGAACGTCCCACGGCACTGTTTTGCGAAAACGATGAGATGGCCATCGGTGCGTTGAAGCACATCAAGCAATTGGGCTTGCACGTACCCGAGGATATTTCGCTGGTGGGTTTCGACGACATTCCTTTCGCGGCGTACTGCGATCCACCGCTGACGACCATTGCGCAACCGGCCGAAGTCTTCGGCCAGAAAGCCGTCGAGATGTTGATTGCGCTGATCGAGAAGAAGCCGCTGGCGCAGCGGCATGTGGTGTTGCCGTTTGAATTGACGCTGCGCAGCAGCACGGCGGCGCGAAAGTAAAACACCTGTGGGAGCGATCAGGCTCCCACAGGTTCAGGTCAATCGCGGAATTGCGTCAATTGCTGGCTCAGCGACCCAGCCTGATCACGCAGTTGCACCGACTGTTCAAGCAGGCTGCGAATCGCGTGATCGTTCTGCTCGGAGATGCGGCTGACGCCCTGGATCGCCACCGACAGTTGCTCGCCGGTCGCCGCCTGGCTTTGGGTCTGACGAGCGACTTCGCTGATGCGCGTCAGAATATCCTGGGCATGCTGGCGGATCTGATCCACGCCTTGGGCCGAAGTGGTCAGTTGCACCACACCCTGGCGCACCGCTTCGCCGACCTGCTGAACGTTGGCCACGGTGTTGCGCACGTCCGAACCGATGGCGCCGATCATCTCGCCGATTTCACCGGTCGAGCGACTGGTGCGCTCCGCCAGTTGCCGCACTTCATCGGCCACCACGGCAAAACCACGCCCCTGCTCCCCGGCCCGCGCCGCTTCAATCGCCGCGTTGAGGGCCAGCAGGTTGGTCTGGTCGGCGATGCTACGAATCACCGCGATGATCCCGGCGATCTGTTGTGAGCGTTTTTCCAGATCGCCCACCGCACCGGCCACCACGTCCATGGTCTGGTCGATGTGGGTGATGCCGGCGAGGGTCTGGCTCATGTCCCCGGAAATGTTCTTGGTCAACACTTCAGTGTTGCGTGCCAGTTGCTCCACGTCTTCGGCTTGCTGGGACATTTCGGTCACCGAGTGCGCCAGTGCCGTCACGCCGCTGGCCATTTCTTCGGTGGCGGTGTGTTGCGAAGTCGCGCGTTCGGCGACGGCTTGGGTGGTATCGCCCAGATGATTGGAAATCTGCATCAGCGCCGTGCTGCTGTGACGGATCGAGCCCACCAGATCGCCAAGGCGCTGAATGAACTGGTTGAACGCCCCGGCCAATTTGCCGGTTTCATCGCCGCTGCGCTGTTCAAAACGCAACCCCAACTCGCCACCCCAGGCCTGAATGCCGACCGTCAGGCCCGACAACGGACGAATCTGCCACGCCAGTAAATGCCACAGCACGATGGCCAGGACCAGCAACGCGACCAATCCGATAATCACGGCGGTGTAGAGAAAATGATTGATCCCGGCCATGGCTTCGGCCAGCGGATAAGCGACCATCAACGCCCAATTGTTCGGCGACTTGCCGATGTGCACCGGTTGCAGCACATAGCCCCAGCCATCGTGCTCGAAACTGTAGGGCTGGCCGGCCTTGATTGCGTCCTTTGCAGCGGCCGGCAATTCGTCGGCAGGCTGGGCTAAACGCTTGGCATCGGGATGGCTGGCGTACAAGCCATCGCTGGAGATCAGCGCGCCATAGCCTTTGAATGCGTCAATGGTCGCGAGTTGGCGGTTGATGCTTTCCAGCGGAATATCGACCCCCGCCACACCCAGCGCTTTACCACCTTGCAACAGCGGCACCATGATCGACACCAGCATTACCTTCTGCCCACTGCCGATGCTGTAGGCATAGGGTTCGGAGGCCCACGGCTGACGCGTATGCAGCGGTCGGTAGTAATACTGGTTGTCGGCATTTTCCGGCACGTAACCGCTCAACGCCTCGGACTTCACCCCGCCACTGGCGCGGTTCCAGTAAGTCAGGTAACGGCCCGTGGCATCAGTGTTCGGTTGATTGGCAAACTCACTGTCCTTGCCATCGAAAGCGTTCGGTTCCCAGTACTGCCCAAGGCCCAACAGCTTGGGATTGGCTTCGAACAGTTGGCGTGTCAGGGCATCAGCGGTCTTGCGATCGACCTGTTGTTGCTGCATCGCAGTGGCGACACCGGCCAGGGATTCGGCCACGGTAAAACCGACACTGAGTTCGACTTCGACTTCCTTGGCATTGGCCTTGACGATGGTGTCGACCAGGGCAAAGGTCTCTTTGACCGACGAGCCATAAGCGATATAGGCGATGGACCCCAACAGCAGCGCCATGACGACGACGGTGCCAATCAGCGCCGTCCAGAACAACTTGAAGTGCAGTGAGCGATTAGGCATGAACATTCTCGAAGGTGCGATTCGTCAACCAGCAACAGACCACGCAAAAACGAGAGTGCCGCAGCCCTGCTGGCAGGTGATTTATAATTGATATTATTTGGCCACTATATCGAGGCAAACGCCCCCGATGCAACACAATTGAACGTACGATCAGTTTTGAAAACGGAGGGAAGAAACCCGGGACGACAATCAACAACGCCACACTCGTTTCAGGTGTACCGATGCGGCGCAAACGTGCCGGTTAGACGGCTGTCAAAGGCATTCCTGCGCGGCGCGTTCAAGCCTGGAAGGTCCGAATGTCGAGGCCAATAAGGTGCGCTCATACAGGAACACCTTGCCCTTGTAGGCCTCGAGTACATCGTTGGCAGCGACCTTGCTTGTAACCACGATACGGTAGCTGCGCTGGGTTTCCGAGACGGTGGTATGCAGCGCGCCTTCATGCAGTTTCGGCAGGACACACTGCGCGTAATCCTCAGGTGCTTTTTTCGTCTGCAAGGTCAGCGTGGGGTCGTTTGGCGTTGACGCACAACCTGCCAGCAGCAAGGGTGCGAAAAGGGCCAGTCGAGTAAAGTTTTTCATCGCGCCGGTTCCGGTAGAAGCGTTAGATGGGCGCGATTTTCCTTGTTTCCCGCAAGCAACAGAACTTGTGATCGGTGATGGTCACTATTACTCGAACGAATAGTAAAAACCCTTATTGCTCAGGCATTTCGATCGGCTCGGCCCCGCGCTTGCCCTTGAACGCTTCGCGGCGTGCCTTGCGTTCCTCGGCGTAAGCCGGCGCAGGCTCGCTGATCAGCTCTTCCCGGCGCAGCAACTCGCCGCAATGCTCGCACAGCGGTCCGAGTCCGGCGTGATGCCTGCAAGTCTGGTGGGTATAGCGCACCGCCAACCCTTCGCCTTCCGATTTGCACCAGGTTTCCCCCCAGGCACGCAACGCCAATACCACCGAGTAAAACGCCTGCCCTTTGGCGGTGAGGTGGTACTCGTAGCGCGGCGGTCGTTCGCTGTAGGCCCGGCGCTCAACCATGTCGTCCGCCTCCAGGCTTTTGAGACGCGTAGCGATCATCTGCGGGGTCCCGCCGGTCTGCGCCTGGATCTCGTCATAACGATGGTTGCGCATGAACAACTCGCGCAAAACCAGCACGGTCCAGCGATCGCCGACGATGTCTTCGGCCCGTGCAATCGGGCACAAAGTTTCGGGACTATTCTTCTTTACCGCCATGCGGGCTTGCCTCTTTCCTAGTTACTATGATTATCATATCAACACTATGCCGAGGCAAGCCCTGGCAAAGGTCAGTCAAAATTCCTGGAGAACTCGTCATGTCCAACGCAGCCTACCCGCTTGATCGAACTGCCTACCTGCTGGTCGATCCCTACAACGATTTCCTGTCCGAAGGCGGCAAGATCTTTCCCTTGCTCAAGCCCATTGCCGACCAAGTCGGCCTGCTCGATAACCTGCGCACGCTGGATCGCACTGTCCGCGCCCTCGACATTCCGGTGGTCATCGTACCGCACCGTCGCTGGGAACACGGCGACTACGAAAACTGGGATCACCCAAGCCCCACCCAATGCAAGATCCAGCACATGCACCACTTCGCGCGTGGCGAATGGGGCGGCGAATGGCATCCCGATTTCGCCCCGCAGGAAGGCGACACTATCGTCCAGGAGCATTGGGGTTCGAGCGGCTTTGCCAACACCGACCTGGATTTTCGCCTCAAGCAGAAAGGCGTCACCCACGTGATCATCGTCGGCCTGCTGGCCAATACCTGCATCGAGGCCACCGCTCGTTACGCCCAGGAACTCGGCTACCACGTCACCTTGGTGCGCGACGCCACCGCCGCGTTCAAACCGGAAATGATGCACGCCGCCCACGAACTGAACGGCCCGACCTACGCGCATTCGATCGTGACCACCGAGCAACTCATCGCCACCCTTAAGCAGTGATCACACAATGAAACTGACCGGAAACCTGTTGATCGGCGCCAACGAAGTCCCCGCCAGCGAGGGGACAATGAAAGCGCTCAATCCCGCGACCAACCAGCTCATCGAGCCGGACTTCGCCTTCGGTGGCGTCGCGCAAGTGGACATGGCGGCGAACCTCGCCGACGAAGCGTTCGACCATTACAGCCATACCTCACTGGCTGAGCGTGCGGCATTCCTTGAGCGCATCGCCGCCAATCTCGATGTCGTGACCCCGGAGCTTGCTGCACGGGCAGCGCTGGAAACGGGTCTGCCCGAGGCGCAGCTTCAGGGCGAAGCGGCGAAGGCCGCCACCCAGTTCCGCCAGTTCGCCGATGTGGTGCGCAAAGGACGATTCCTGCAACTGGCCATCGACCCGGCACAACCTGATCGCCAGCCACGACCACGCATGGATCATCGCCTGCAAAAAATCGCCATCGGCCCGGTGGCTGTTTTCGGCGCGAGCAATTTCCCCATCAGTTACTCGGTCGCCGGTGGCGATGTCGCCTCTGCGCTGGCGGCGGGCGCGACGGTCATCGTCAAAGCGCATAACGCCCACCCCGGCGCCTCGGAAATTCAGGCGCGGGCCATCCGTAAAGCCGTGCAGGACAGCGGCTTTCCCGAAGGCGTGTTCTCTATGGTGCGTGGCGGCGGCAACACGATTGGCGAAGCGCTGGTCGACCATCCGCTGATCAAGGCCGTGACGTTCACCGGTTCCGAGCAAGGTGGCATGGCGCTGTATCGGCGTGCGCAACTGCGCCCGGATCCGATCCCGGTGTTTACCGAGATGACCAGCGTCAACCCCACGTTCATTCTGCCCCAGGCACTGGCCGCGCGCGGTGCGCAGATCGGTGATGGATTTGTCGAACGCATGCTGGTCAATGTCGGCCAGGCTTGCCTCAAACCGGCGATCCTGATTGCGATCGAAGGCACCGGGTTTGAAGCGTTACGCGGCGCGATGATCAAGCGCGTGAGCGATGCACCGGCGCGTCCGATGCTGACGCCGGGGATTCATGCGGCTTACCTCAGCGGCCTGGACCAGTTGCAAAGCGCCGGGGCAAAAGCTGTCGTCGAAGGTTCGGCCGCAACGGCAGATCTACAAGGCCAGTCAGCCCTGCTGGAAGTCGATGGCCAACGCTTTCTCACCGAACCGGCACTGGCGCACGAGGTGTTCGGTCCGGCAGCGCTGCTGGTGAAGGTCAAGGATGAGACTGAACTGCTCGCGGTGGTCCGCGCGTTTCGCGGCCAGCTCAGCGCAACCCTGCATCTTGAAGAAGGTGATCTGGAATTGGCCCGGCGTGTGCTGCCAATTCTGGAGCGGCGTACCGGACGCATCGTGGTCAACGCTTTTGCGCATCCACAGGAAGTATCCTTCGCGACCATCCACGGCGGACCGTTCCCGGCCTCGTCGGACAGCCGCTTCACCTCGGTGGGCATGACCTCCATCGAACGCTTCCTGCGCCCGATCACCTATCAGGGCTTCCCGGATGCGTTGTTGCCCGAGGCACTGCGCGACCTCAATCCGCTTGGATTGCCGCGTAGTCTGGACGGTCAGTAAACGCCAACGCGGGCCCGGCGTGGTTTACGCCACTGATGCCGGGCCTTTGTGCAGGGCGAACACCTGATTACGCCCGTTGCGCTTGGCCTGGTACAGGCCGTCATCGGCACGGGTCAACAGGCTTTCCAGGTTGTCGCCGGGTTGGACGAAGGCGACGCCGAAAGACGCGGTGATCGTATCCAGCACGGTGTCGGTTCCCCGCGCCTTGATTCGCAATGACTGGACCTTCAGCCGCAGCTGCTCGGCGAAGGCACAGGCACTGTCGAGATCAACGCAGTCTTCCAGCACCACGCAGAACTCCTCGCCGCCGTAACGCCCGGCAAAGGCATTGGGCACCAGCGCGCCGCGCAACACCTGGCCGACATGCTGCAACACCCGGTCGCCCAACGGGTGGCCGTACTGATCGTTGAATTGCTTGAAGTGGTCGATGTCCAGCATCACCAGCGCGACACGTCGGGAGCCTTTGTCCAACGCCTGCTCCAGCAACCGCGTGAACGCTGTGCGGTTGAGCAGTTCGGTCAGGCCGTCGAGTGTCGCGGCCAGTTGGGCGCGTTCGAGTTTGTCACGCAGGGTCTTGATTTCGTTTTGCGCAGACTGCAACTGGCCGAGGAATTGCTCCTGCTGACTTTGCATCAGCCGAGTGCTCTGTTGCAGCTCATTGAGAATGCGCGGCAAGCGATCGCTGACTGGCTCGTCGAGCATTTCCAGGCACTGCCCGAGACGGTTCTGGAAATTCTGGCTGCCCTTCACGCTGCGCGAAACGTCACGTTCCATACCATCCACCAGGCTGATGACTTGCTGCTGCTCGGCGCGGGCATCTTCAAGCTCGTCACGGATGATGTACTCGCGAAAAAGCCTGGTCGCCGATTCGGGCGGACAACCGTCGAAGTCCCGGACAACCCGGTCCAGATGACGATTGAGTTCCGGGTCCTGGCCTTTGCTGTAGGTGTACCACAGCGCGTAATGCACCGGATTGGGCGGAATGTTGTGGCGAACCATCAGTGGAACGGCTTGCTTGAGCAACGCCGCTGCCTCGCGGGAGTCTTCCGGATAAAGCGCTAGAACATTCGCACGCGATTCTGATTGGCTCATGGTTTCACTGTGGTTGTTAATCATTGGCATTCAGGCAGCCGGCAGAGCATACCGATACGCCTGACAAACGGCTATCCCGCGATGGGCTGGAACGACAATTTATATAACGTCGAGTACCCCTGTGGGACCAGCTCAACCCAAATTCAACAACGCCTGACGCAGCAGCCTGGCCGCCGGTGAATCCGGCACGCCTTTGCGCGAAACCAGTTCGTACGGCTCGCTGCGCGAGGTAATCGGCAGTGGCAGCGTGGTGGTAAAGCCGTAACCGGAACAGAATTTCGCCACATCGGTCGAGACCAGCGCCACCAGCGACGGGTTCTCCTGCAACAACGACAACGTCGCGAACGCCGAGGTGGTTTCCAGCAGATGCACCGGGAACCGCAAGTCGGCCTCGTAAAATTCGCGCTCCAGTAACAGACGCATCGGCATGTTGGCGCGGTAGACCACCCAGCGGTAATCCACCAGATCCTTCAACGACAGCTTCCTGGCATAGGCGAACGGATGCTGGGTGCTGGCGATCACCGCCAGGGTTTCCTCAACGAATATTGCGCTCTCGTACAGGTAAGGCGTGCTGCTGACAGTCGTGCGGCAGATCGCCAGGTCAAGGCGCCCGGCGTCGAGTTGGCTTAATAAGGCGGCGCTGGTGTCCTCGACGATCTCGATGGACATCTTCGGGTTGTCGGCAATCACCCGGCTGATCGCCGTGGTCAGCAGCGGCACGGCGCCCATGATGGTGCCCACCGACAGCCGTCCGCCCTCGCCGCTCATGATGCCGATGATCTCTTCGCGCAAGTGCGCGAGGTCGGTCTGGATCAGTCGCGCGTAACGAATCACCGAGCGTCCGGCGTCGTTTGGCTCTAGCCCGCGGTTAGTCCGGGTGAACAGCGAAGTGCCGAACGTGGTTTCGATTTCCTGCAGTGCCTTGCTGGCGCCGGGCTGGGTCAGCGCCACCTGCCTGGCCGCGCCCAGCAGGGAGCCGTGTTCATCAAGCGCTATCAAAAGACGCAGCTGCTTGATGTGCAAACGGGACATGATCGAGTTGAGTGAGGGCGTCATCAGGGTTAACTAAAAGTTATAGAGGTATCGAAAGTTGTCAGTATCGGGGGCAATACGTCGGCCCTATAGTCCGCTCCACAGTCAGGCAATGCAATGGGTTTGGCCAGCGTTCAGTAGCGCTGCAACCACAGGCCGATTGCAACAATAACAATCCTGTATAACTTGTGGTGAATCATGTCCCTCATCAATTACGTCACCAAAATCCAGTTCGGCTATGACAGCCTGGAGCATCTGGCCGCCGAAGCCGACCGCGCCAACATCACCCGTCCGCTGATCGTCACCGACGTGGGCGTGCGCAACGCCGGCATCGTCGACAAGGTCATTGCCGCTCTCGGCGTCAACCGTCCTTACACGATTTTCGACGCCACCCCACCGAACCCGAACGAACACGCCGTGCGTGAAGCCGTCGCGCAATACCGCCAGGGCGAGTGCAACGGCATCATCGCGGTCGGCGGCGGTTCTTCCATCGATCTGGCCAAAGGCGTGGCGGTTTGCGCGACGCATGAAGGCCCGCTGCAAAGCTTCGCGGTGATTGAAGGCGGACTGGACCGCATCACCTCGGCCACCGCGCCGCTGATCGCAATTCCAACCACCGCCGGCACCGGCAGCGAAGTCGGTCGCGGCGCCATCCTGATCCTCGACGACGGCCGCAAAGTCGGCGTTATCTCGCCGTACGTGGTGCCGCGCGTGGCCATCTGCGATCCGGAACTGACCCTCGGCCTGCCAGCGATGCTGACGGCCGCCACCGGCATGGACGCCATCGCCCACTGCATCGAAACCTTCATGGCGCCAGCCTTCAACCCGGCAGCGGACGGTATCGCCCTCGACGGCCTGTGGCGTGCCTGGGGTCATATCGAACGCGCCACCGCCGAACCCGGCGACCGCGAAGCGCGGATGAACATGATGAGTGCCTCGATGCAAGGCGCGCTGGCATTCCAGAAAGGTCTGGGCTGTGTGCACAGCCTGTCCCATGCCTTGGGCGGGATCAATCCGAAGCTGCACCACGGCACTTTGAACGCGATCTTCCTGCCGGCGGTCGTCGACTTCAACGCCGACGCCCCAACCGTACGTGATGAGCAGAAGCTTGAACGCCTGCGCCACGCCATGGGGCTTGCGGCCGACGCCAACATCGGCTCGGCCATTGAAGACATGACCCGTCGTCTGGGCTTGCCCACCCGTCTCAGCGAAATCGGTGTCGACGAAAGCCTGTTCGAACACATCGTGGAAGGCGCGCTGCACGACCACAGCCACAAGACCAACCCGCGCGAGGCATCCAGCGCGGACTACCTGACGATGCTCAGGCAGTCGCTTTAACGCATCGCCGCACCCTACTGCTATCCAACAATAAAAATTCAGGAGGCCGCCGCATCGCCGGGTTCACTCGAAACCGGCGATGGCAGAACAACCATGAAGCCCACCGTCCTTATCGAACGGCAAGACACCGTTGCCATCGTCACCCTCAGCAATCCTGGAAAAATGAACGCCCTGAACCTGTCCATGTGGCAGGACCTGGGTGACGTCATGACCGAGCTGTCAGCCGACTCGTCCATACGCTGCGTGGTGTTGCGTGGTGAGGGCGAACAAGCCTTTGCCGCCGGTGCCGATGTCGGCGAGTTCCCCAGCGTGCGCGCCAACGCCGCTCAAGCACGGACGTATGCCGAAGTCACCTCGATGGCCATGCGCGCAGTTGCCGATTGCGTGCACCCGGTGATCGCGATGATCCACGGCGTGTGCGTCGGCGGCGGTCTGGAGATTGCGGCGCTTTGCGACTTGCGCATTTGCGGCACATCCAGCCGCTTCGGCGCGCCGGTCGGCAAGCTCGGCCTGGTTATGTCCTATGACGAAATGGCCGGACTGGTAGCGCTGGCCGGACGCTCGACCACCCTGGAAATCCTTCTCGAAGGCCGGATCCTCGATGCCCAGGACGCCTACGTGAAAAACCTCGTGACCCGCGTCGTCGCCGATGCCGAAGTCGAGTCCGAAACCCTCGCCACCGCCAAACGCATCGCCAATGGCGCGCCGCTGGTAGCGCGCTGGCACCGTCAGGCTGCCCGTCAGCTTGAAGCCGGCCAGGCACCCACCGTCCAACAGGTCGACCACAGCTACTTCTGCTACGACACCGAAGATTTCCAGATCGGCCTCAACGCTTTCATCACGAAAGCCAAACCACAATTCAAGGGGAAATAACATGGGACCGCTGACAGGAATGCGCGTGGTAGAACTGGCTCACATCATGTCCGGCCCGGTGTGCGGAATGATGCTGGCCGACATGGGTGCCGACGTGGTCAAGGTCGAAAAAGTGCCCGATGGCGATGACTCCCGACGCTTCTCGCCGATCATGGCCAGCGGCGAATCCGCTTCGTTCATGGTGGTCAACCGCAACAAGCGCGGCATCGGCCTGAACCTGAAGACCGACGGCGGCCGCGACGTGTTGCGCCGCTTGCTGATGGACGCGGATGTGGTCACGGAAAACTACCGCGCCGGCACCATGGAAAAATTCGGCCTGGGTTACGACACGCTGAAGACCCTCAACCCGGGGCTGATCTATTGCGCGATCTCCGGCTACGGCCGCAGCGGCCCGTTCGGCGACAAGGGTGGTTTTGACCTGATCGCCCAAGGCATGAGCGGCATGATGAGCATGACCGGTGAAGCCGGTCGTGAGCCGGTCAAGGCCGGTTCGCCGGTGGCCGACATCAACTCCGGCATCCTCGCCGCCCTCGGGATCTGCGCGGCCTACGCTGCCAAACAGAAAACCGGGCTGGGGCAAATGGTCGACACCTCGCTGTTCGAAGCCGGCCTGCAACAGATGTTCTGGCCCGCAGCCGCGTACTTCGCCGATGGCACCATCCTGCCGAAAATGGGCTCGGCCAACTCCACCAGCGCGCCGTACCAGGTGTTCCGCACCGCCGATGGCTGGATCAACATCGGTGCCGCCAACCAGGCCAACTACGAGCGACTGGTCGAAGCCCTCGCCGTGCCGCAACTGAAAGCCGACCCGCGTTTCGCCAGCAACGCCCTGCGTATGCAGCACCGCTTGGCACTGGTGGAAATCCTCAACGAAGTGCTGGTCGCGCGCACCACCGATGACTGGATGGTGCTGTTCGACAGCCTCGGCCTGCCCGCCGGCCCTGTGCTGGACATCGCCGCCGCCCTCGCCCATCCACAAACAAAAGCCCGGGGCATGGTGGTGGAAACCGAGCACCCGACTGAAGGCCGCGTACGTGGCATGGGCCTGCCGATCCACTTCTCCGACATGGACAACGCCCCGCCACAAACCAGCCGCCCGGCACCGCTGCTCGGCGAGCACACCCGCGAAGTGCTCAAGGAAAGTGGTTACGCCGATGACGAAATCGACGACCTGATTCGCAGCAAGTCGGTAGTGGCGCTCGCCTCCTGACCTAAAGCCCGAACCCGACCACATTCCTTAAAACAAAAACAAAAAGGTAACCATCATGAGCCGTATCTTGACCGAAGCCGTCAGCCGCCGATCGTTCCTGGTCTCCGCTGGCGTCACCGTGGGCGGTGCCTTCGCCGCCAGCCTGCTGCCAACCAGTGGCGTGTTTGCCGCCACAAAACCCATCGTCTTGCGTTACAGCAGCAGCCTGCCCGACACCCATCCGCTGAACAAACAGATGAAGGCCGCGTCCGACGCGATCAAGGCTGAAACCAACGGCGCCGTCGATTTGCAGGTGTACGCCAACGCCTCCATGGGCGGCGACACCGACATGCTGTCCCAGGTGCGCGCCGGTGCGGTGGACTTCATTCCCCTGCCGGGCGCGATTCTCTCCACGCTGGTGCCGGCCATGTCGATTGAAAGCATGCCGTTCGCCTTCAAGGACTACGAAAGCGTGTGGGCCGCACTGGACGGAAAACTGGGCGATTACGTGCGCGCCCAGACCACCAAGGTCGGCCTGATCCCGATGGAGAAGGTCTGGAACAACGGCTTCCGCCAGATCACCAGCTCGACCCGCCCGATCTACACCCCGGAAGACCTCGCTGGCTTCAAGTTACGCGTCTTGGTCAGCCCGCTGTGGACCTCCATGTTCAGCGCCCTCGGCGCCGCGCCGACCGGGATCAGCATCAACGAAACCTACTCGGCGTTGCAGACCAAAGTCGTCGACGGCCAGGAAAACCCGTTGGTGGTGGTCGAGTCGGCGCGCTTCTACGAAGTACAGAAATACTGCTCGCTGACCGACCACATCTGGGGCGGTTTCTGGATTCTCGGCTCGGGCAAGACCTTCCCCAAACTGCCTGCCGACGTACAGGAAATCGTCTCCCGGCAGATCAACGCCGCCGCACTGGTCCAGCGTCAACAAGTGATCGACCTGAATGCCAGTCTCGAACCCTCGCTGACCGCCCACGGCGTCACCTTCAACAAGGTCGACCGCTCGCTGTTCCGCACCGAACTGCAGAAAAAAGGCTTCTACACCCAATGGAAACAGAAGTACGGCGACGAAGCCTGGGGCTTGCTTGAGCAGTACGCGGGTCAATTGTCCTAAGCCGGAGTCAAGGTCATGAAAAACGAAATGCCTATGACGGATGTTTCCCCCGCTGACGGACTCAGCCCACGCCACACCGCGCTGCGCCTTGGCCGCGCTCTCGATACCGGCCTGCGCTGGGCGACCGAGGGCAGCGCCGCGCTGCTGGTGATCCTCGAAGTCACCTTGCTGTTCTGCAACGTGTTCTCTCGCTACGTGCTCAACCAGCCGATCGTCTGGGGCGACGAAATGGCCTCGTTGCTGTTTCTGTGGCTGGCGATGCTTGGCTCGGTGGTGGCGATGCGACGCGGCGAGCACATGCGCCTGACCTCGTTCATCGGCCGGCTACCGGCGGAAAAACGCGCCTTCGTCGACACCTTCGGCGCGGTGATCGTCATCACCTTCATCGTCATGCTGTTCTCGCCGGCCTGGGAGTTCGTCAGCGACGAGTGGATCATCACCACCGCCGCCCTGGAAATCCCCAACGCCTTTCGCGTGTCGGCCATCGCCGTCGGCCTGAGCCTGATGCTGCTGACCTGCGTCGCACGGCTGTTGACCAGCGCGCGGTTGATCGACTTCACCGTGTCGGTGGCGATGCTCGGCTCGCTGGCCGCGTTGTTGTGGGCCGGTGAAGGCACGCTGTTGCTGATGGGCAACTGGAACCTGATCGTGTTCTTCATGATCGGCGTGATGGGCATGATCGTCATCGGCGTGCCGATCATGGTTGCGTTCGGTCTGGCCACCGTGGCGTATCTGTCGACCATGACCAGCACACCGCTGACCCTGGTGGTGGGCCGCATGGACGAAGGCATGGCCAGTCTGATCCTGCTGGCGATTCCGTTGTTTGTGTTCCTCGGCGCGCTGATCGAAGCCATGGGCATGGCGCGGGCGATGATCCGTTTCCTGTGCTCGTTGATCGGCCATGTGCGCGGTGGTTTGTCGTATGTGTTGATCGGCGCGATTTACTTGATCTCCGGAATTTCCGGCTCGAAGGCCGCCGACATGGCCGCCATCGCGCCGGCGCTGTTCCCGGAAATGAAGAAACGCGGCGAGGATGAAAACGAACTGGTGGCGATGCTCAATGCTTCCGGGGCGATGTCGGAAACCATCCCGCCGAGCCTGGTGCTGATCACCATCGGCTCGGTCACCGGCGTGTCGATTTCCGCGCTGTTCACCGGCGGTTTCATGCCGGCGGTGGTAGGTGCGATTGCCATGGCCGCCGTGGTCTGGTGGAAAAACCGCAAGCGTGATGCCTCCACCGGCCAACGCGCCACCGCCAAGGAAATCGGCCACTCGCTGTTGGTGGCATTGCCGGCGCTGGCCCTGCCCTTCGTGATCCGCACCGCCGTGGTCGAAGGTGTCGCCACCGCGACCGAAGTGGCCGCCATCGGCGTGGCCTACACCTTCATCGTCGGCTTGCTGTGCTACCGCTGCTTTGACTGGAAACGCCTGTATCCGATCCTGGTCAGCACCGCGTCACTGTCCGGCGCGATCCTGATCATCATCGGCAGCGCCACCGCCATGGCCTGGGCACTGACCCAGTCGGGATTCTCCCATCAACTGGCGCAGGTGATGTCCACCGTCCCGGGTGGCGCGATGGGCTTCCTGATCATCTCCGCCGTGGCGTTCATCCTGCTTGGCAGTTTCCTCGAAGGCATCCCGGCCATCGTGCTGTTCGGGCCGTTGCTGTTCCCGATTGCCAAGACCATGGGCATCAACGACGTGCACTACGCCATGGTCGCGATCTTCGCCATGGGCCTGGGCCTGTTCGCACCGCCGTTCGGTGTCGGTTTCTACGCGGCTTGCGCCATCGCCAAGGTCGACCCGAGTGGTGCCATGCGCCGGGTCTGGCCATACCTCGGCGCGCTGGTGGTTGCCTTGGGCGTGCTGATTGCCGTGCCCTGGATTTCGATTGGTTTCCTGCCGTCCTGACTCAACTTTTGACTCCCCGCCGACGGTCGCCACCGCGACTGTCGGCACTCAAACACGAGGTTGCTTATGAATTTCTCCACACTGGAAACCGGCGCCACCACCGAGCGCCGACTGATCGTCGACCAGCCACGCACCATCTCGTTTCTCGGCGAGGACTTGCGCATCTACGCCACCCCGCGCCTGGTGGATGACATCGAACAGGCGTGCCTCGACTACCTGCTGACCTTCCTCGACGAGGGTGAAAACACCGTCGGCGCGGCGGTCGATATCCGCCACGTTGGCGCGACGCTGCTGGGCATGTCGGTGAGCATTGTCGCCACGGTCACTCGGGTTGAGGGACGCAGCGTGACGTTCAACGTCGAAGTGCGCGACGACGTGGAACTGGTGGCAACGGCGGCGCATACACGGGTGGTGGTCAACGTCGCCAAGCTGCGCAGCCGCGTGCAGGCCAAGGCTGCGGCGGCCGAGGCTGGCGAAATCGATGACGGCGCGCTCAGCCCTGCGCGCCTGACCGCGTCGCGCTGAGCCAGGGAACGTCGCCATGATCACCCTGCATGAACGCAACGGCTTGCCGAACTTCGCCGCCGAAGATGCGCTGCCGATCGTCGATGCCCACCATCATCTGTGGGACCTCGGCGCCGGTCGCTATCCCTGGCTGCAGGAGGAATATCACGAGGAGTTTTTCCTTGGTGACTACCACTCGCTGCGCCGCGATTTCCTGCCCGAGCATTTCCTCGCCCTGACGCAAAAACAACGGTTGATCGGCTCCGTGCATGTCGAGGCCGAACGCGCCCGCGATGAGCAAGTCGCCGAGACGCTTTGGCTGGAACAGGTGAATGCCCGCTACGGTTTTCCCAACGCCATCGTCGCCCACGCCTGGTTCGATCGCGAAGACAGCGCCGAGATTCTTGCAGCGCAGGCCGCCCGGCCGTTGGTCAGGGGCATCCGCTCAAAACCGCTGACCTCGGTTTCGCCGGACGCCTCGATTGCCGGCGCCCCCGGCACGATGCAAGACCCGAAATGGCTGGAAGGATTTTCGCTGTTGGCTCGCTACAACCTGACGTGGGACTTGCGCGTGCCGCCGTGGCACCTGGTGGAAGCCGCCGAAGTGGCGGCGATGTTCCCGCACATACAGATCGCCCTGAACCACAGCGGTTTCGCCTGGGACCGCAGCCCCGAAGGCATGGCGCGCTGGCGCAAAGGCCTGGAAGCACTGGCCATGCAGCCCAACGTGCATATCAAGCTGTCGGAGTTCGGCCTCAAGGATTCGCCGTGGCGCTTAGAGGACAACCGCGTCGTGGTGCTCACCGCACTGGAAATCTTCGGCCCCGAGCGCTGCATGTTCGCCAGCAACTTTCCGGTCGCCGGATTGCGCGCCTCTTACGACACCATTGCCGATGGCGTGGCAGCGATGCTCGCGCCGCTGGGCCGCAACGTTCAAGAGGCAGTGTTCGCCGGTAACGCACAACGTTTCTATCGCCTGGAGACCGCGCATGAATGAGCAACAGGCCATCGACTGGCGCGCACGTTTTCTCGCCAGCGGCGACGACGTGGACTTGCCCATCGTCGACGCTCACCAGCACTACTTCGACATGCAGGCGCATTACTACCCGTGGCTGAACGACCGCCCATTGCGCCCATTCCGTTATGGCGATTACTCGTCGATCTGCCGCAATTTCCTGCCCGAGGATTATCGCCGCCTGAGCGGCCATCACCGGATTGTCCAGACTGTGCTGATCGAGGGCGAATGGGACCCGACCACGCCGCTGGAAGAAGTACATTTTGTCGAATCCCTGGCCAAGGACGAACCGACGCTGGCAGCCATGGTCGCCCAAGCCTGGCTTGACCGCGAAGACGCCCCCGCGCTGTTGCGTCAATACGCGCAGCATCCACTGGTGCGCGGCATCCGCCACAAACCGAGCGTGACCAGCCGTGAAGCGTGGCACGAGAATTTTGCCGCACCGGGCTCCATGCGCGACGCCCGTTGGCGGGACGGCTACGGCCTGTTGGCAGAAAACGGCCTGCATTTCGAATTGCAGGCGCCCTGGTGGCATCTGCCGGAAGCGGCCGAACTGGCCAGGGACTTTCCCGACGTGACCATCGTCGTCAACCATACGGCGTTGCCATCGGATCGTTCGATACAAGGCCTGGCGGGTTGGCGCGCGAACCTTGAATTGCTGGCTCGCGAGCCGAACGTCGCGCTAAAGATTTCCGGCATCTGCATCCCTGGCGAGCCATGGCCCGTCGAGGCGAACCGCGTGGTGGTGAACGACGCGATTTCGATCCTCGGTGTCAGTCGCTGCGCGTTTGCCACCAATTACCCGGTCGATGGCGTGGTCAACGGCATGAGCGAGATTCTCGACGGCTTCAAGTCCATCGTCCGCGACCGCCCTCTGACTGATCGGCTGGCGCTGTTCCATGACAACGCCCGACGCCTTTACCGACTCAACTGACCCCATCCTTCAGGAGTTCCCATGTTTGAAGTTTCCGGCCACAACTACGTTGCAGGTACTCGCTCTGCCCAAGGCACCAGCACCCTGCAAAGCTTTGATGCCAAAAGCGGCGAAGCCCTGCCGTATCGCTTTCACTCGGCCACCGTCGAAGAAGTGAACGCAGCGGCCGAAGCAGCCGCCACGGCCTACCCGACTTTCCGTCATCTGTCGGCCGAACGTCGCGCCGAATTCCTCGAGGCCGTCGCCGCTGAACTCGATGCACTGGACGACACCTTCATCGCCCTGGTCTGCCGCGAAACCGCCCTGCCCGCCGGGCGCATTCAAGGTGAACGGGCGCGTACCAGCGGGCAGATGCGCCTGTTTGCCCGAACGCTGCGGCGTGGCGACTTCTACGGTGCGCGTATCGATCGTGCCTTGCCGGACCGCCAACCGTTGCCGCGCCCGGACCTGCGTCAGTACCGCACCGGCCTCGGCCCGGTCGCCGTGTTTGGTGCCAGCAACTTCCCGCTGGCCTTCTCTACTGCCGGCGGCGACACTGCCGCCGCCTTCGCCGCCGGTTGCCCGGTGGTATTCAAGGCCCACAGCGGCCACATGGCCACCGCCGATTACGTGGCCGGCGCGATTCAGCGTGCGGCAGAAAAAACCGCCATGCCCAAAGGCGTGTTCAACATGCTCTATGGCAGCGTCGGTGAAGCGCTGGTCAAGCATCCAGCGATTCAGGCAGTCGGCTTCACCGGTTCGTTGCGCGGTGGCCGGGCGCTGTGCGACATGGCGGCGGCCCGTCCGCAACCGATCCCGGTATTCGCCGAAATGAGCAGCACCAACCCGGTGCTGCTGATGCCCGAAGCGCTCAAGTCTCGCGGCGACAAGATCGCCACTGAACTGGCGGCTTCCGTGGTGTTGGGTGCCGGCCAGTTCTGCACCAATCCCGGGCTGGTGCTGGGCATTCGTTCACCCGAGTTCTCGGCGTTTCTCGAGCGCTTTGCCGCGGTGATGGCCGAGCAATCCGCGCAGACGATGCTCAACAGCGGCGCGCTGAAAAGCTACTGCCACGGTCTGGAAAACCTCAGTTCCCACCCCGGTGTGACTCATCTGGCCGGCGCCGAGCAACAGGGCAATCAGGCCCGGCCACAGGTATTCAAGGCCGACGTCAGCCTGCTGATCAACGGTGATGAACTGCTGCAGGAAGAAGTCTTCGGCCCGACCACCATCGTTGTCGAAGTGGCGGATCACGGCGAATTGATTCAGGCACTGCACGGTTTGCGCGGCCAGTTGACCGCGACCTTGCTGGTCGAAGACGCCGAGATCGATTCCTTGGCCGACGTTCTGGCCCTGCTGGAACAGAAGGTCGGACGCGTGCTGTTCAACGGCTACCCCACCGGCGTCGAAGTCAGTGATGCCATGGTCCACGGCGGCCCGTATCCGGCCACCTCGGATGCGCGCGGCACCTCGGTCGGGACGCTGGCGATCGATCGATTCCTGCGTCCGGTTTGCTACCAGAACTGCCCCGACAGCCTGCTGCCGGATGCCCTGAAAAACGCCAACCCGCTGGGCATCGCCCGCCTGCTGGACGGCGTCATGAGTCGCGACGCGCTGTAAGCCCGCGACCCGCCAAAGCCCACTGTTGATCCTTTGACAGCAGCGCCTGTTTCCCAACAGGCGCCGGGCATCGCTTTGCCTGAAAAACGCTTCACCCCTACAAAAACAACAACAGAGGAAGCCCCATGCAAGTGCAACGTCAACCGAAACACCGCTTGTCCATACTGATGCTGGCGATCAGTGCCGCCGTGCTGATCAGCTCAAGCATTGCCCCATCGGCCATGGCCGAAACCCCGACCACTGCGACGACCCCGCCCATGCAATGTGCAACCGAAGCCACCCCGCGCTACACCAAAACGCCCACCGGCTATCTCATGGTCCTGCGCATGGGCGACAACGCCTTCAAGGAGCTGACCAAGCTGGCCATCGCCGAAAAAATCCCCAGCGCCTCGATCAGCGGCATCGGTTTCGGCAACGTGAAATTCGGTTTCTGGAACAAGGATAAAAAGGACTTCGACGCCAAGACTTTCAGCAACGTCGAAATGGCCAGCATCACCGGCTCCGTGGCGTGGAAAAACGACCAGCCGTCGATCCACATGCACGGTGTAGCCGGCGACGCCACGTTCCAGGCTTACGGCGGGCACATCCTCGACTTCGAAGTGACCACCGGCTCGATGGAAATCACCGTCATCGTCCACCAGCGTCGTCTGGAGCGCGGGATTGATCCGTGCATCGGCGCCAATGTGCTGGGCATTTAATACCTGCGATCTGCCACTCCCGCAGCTTTCTCGCGATTGCGTTTGCCGAGCTGTGGGAGCTCCCAACTTCCAACGATAAAAAACGGGCGACATCAATGAGCAGTAAACACATAGCGGCAACCCTGGCGCTGGGCGGCATCGTGCTCGGCAGCCAGGCACAGGCGGATTTCCTCAGCGACAGCAAAGCCACCCTGGGCCTGAAAAATTTCTACTTCAACAACGACAACCGCGACGGCACCGCCGCCCCTTCGAAAACCGAAGAATGGGCGCAAGGCTTTCTGCTCGATTACAAGTCGGGCTACACCGATGGCCAGTTCGGCTTCGGGGTCGACGCGCTAGGGCTGATGGGCGTGACGCTGGACAGCGGCAAGGGCCGCCACGTCGGCAGCAGCATGATTCCGTCAGACAGCGACAACAGCGCCGTCGATGAATGGAGCCGTCTGGGCCTGACCGGCAAAGTCAAAGTCTCGAAAACCGAACTGCGCCTGGGCACGCTGATGCCGAAGCTGCCGATCCTGGTGTCGAACGATGGTCGGCTTTTGCCGCAGACCTTCGAGGGCGGCCAGTTGACCTCAGGCGAATTCAAGGACCTGACCTTGATCGGTGGGCGAATCGAACACGCCACTGGCCGTGGCTCCAGCGATCAAACCGGCCTGGCGGCCACCGGTGGCTTGCGCGAGAGCAACCAGTTCGACTTCGTCGGTGGCGACTGGAAAGTCACCAACGACCTGACCGCGCAGTATTACTACGCGCACCTGGACGACTATTACACCCAACAATTCTTCGGCCTGATCCACACGCTGACAATTGCCGACAATCAATCGCTGAAAACCGACCTGCGTTATTTCAAGACAGACGCGTCAGGTGAAAACAACGACGGCAGCACGGGTTACAGAATCAGCGGCTACACCGAAGGCAACGATGGTGAGATCGACAACAAGACCTGGAGCGCCGCGCTGACTTACACCCTGGGTGGCCACGCCGTCACGGCCGGCTATCAAAGCGTGTCCAGCGGCAGCGGTTTCACCCAACTCAATCAGGGTGGCCTGCCGGACAAAGGCGCGGGCGGCGCCAGTCTGTACCTTTACACCGACCGCCTGATCCAGACCTTCACCCGCGCCGGCGAGCGCACCGCGTTCGGCCAATATGCCTATGACTTCGCGGCCCTGGGCGTGCCGGGCCTGAAAGCCTCGGTCATCTACCTCAGCGGCGACAACATCAAGACCACGACCGGCTCGAACCAGAAGGAATGGGAACGGGACATCAGCCTCGACTACGCGCTGCAATCCGGTCCGCTCAAGGGGGTTGGATTTGGCTGGCGCAACGGCGAATCCCACAGTCAGGCGTCGCGCAATCAGGACCAGAACCGCTTGATCGTCAGCTACAGCATTCCATTGCTCTGACCGCTCCTGCGCATTGCAAACAAACGCCGCTCATCGAGCGGCGTTTTCATTTTTCCAGCGTCCTTTTTTCCGCAATCGGCCAAGGCTGGCCCTATCGCCGGAATACGTCGTCCGACGTCGCTAATTCGTAAATTCTCGCCGGTAACGCAGCGGCTTTTTTTGTCGACACAGTACATGATGCCAATCTGCCTTCACTGCATCATGTAATGACTGCCCTGCCCTTCGATCCCCCCTCTTCACTATGTTGACTCAGGAAAACCGGACTATGGAAAGCTGGAAAATCAGGACTCACCTTCTGCTGCTGACCAGTGCTTTACTGCTGGGACTGTTGTGCGTCGGTGGCCTTGGACTCTTGGGTATGCAATCCGCCGTGCACAGTCTGGAAACCGTGTATATGGATCGAGTCGTGCCGCTGCGGGACCTGAAAAAAATCGCCGACCTGTATGCGGTAAACATCGTCGATGCCACCCACAAGGCGCGCAATGGCAACTTCACCAAAGCCGAATCATTGAGCCGGATCGAGCAGGCCCAAAAAGAAATCGACCAGACGTGGAAAGCCTATAAATCGACGCGGCTGATTACCGCTGAAACGCGGCTGATCGCGCAAATCGATCCACTGATGGACGCCACCCGCGGGCCACTGCAAAGTCTGCAGGGCATGTTGCGCCAGAACGACGAAGCGGGTCTGGCACGATTCGCCATCGACCAGTTGTATCCGCTGATTGACCCGCTGTCAGACAAGTTTTCCGAGTTGATCGAGGTTCAACTGGTGGAAGCCAAGAACCAGTTCGAACAGAACCAGATCGCTTACCGCTCCAATCTGCAACTGTGCCTGCTGATCCTGGCATTGGCGACGATTGCGGGCGCCGCCTATTCATTGTTCTTCTCCCGGTTGCTCACCCGACAACTCGGCGCTGAACCCGCCGAATTGGCCGCCATCAGTTCGAACATCGCCCAGGGCAAACTCGCTCGCGCGCACGATGGCCGGCAAGGACCGTCAACCGGCGTTCTGCACTCGGTCCAGGCGATGCGCCACAGTCTCAGCGACATGATCGGCAAGATCAGCCAGGCCTCGGAACAGATCGAAGGCGCCACGCTGCAATTGTCCGCGTCTTCGGAACAGGGCTTGAGCAGTGCCGCGCTGCAAAGCGAAACCGCCTCATCCATGGCGGCCACGGTCGAAGAGCTTTCCGTGAGCATCAACCACATCGCCGACAACGCCCGACAGGCGCAAACCACCGCGCAGACCGCGGGCGACATCACCGGTGAAGGCATGGCCGTCATGCAGGCGTCCATTGAGGAAATGGGGCAGATTGCCGATCTGGTCGCGCAAAGCTCTTCCGACATCGATCAACTGGCGATCCAGTCGAATGACATCAGCCTGATTGTCGGTGTGATTCGCGGCATTGCCGAGCAGACCAACCTGCTGGCCCTCAATGCCGCCATCGAAGCGGCACGCGCCGGTGAACAAGGTCGCGGCTTCGCCGTGGTTGCCGATGAAGTCCGCAGCCTGGCTGCTCGCACGGCCCAGTCCACCACCGAGATCGTGGCGTTGGTAGCAGCGATCCAGAACGGCATGGTCAAGGCCAAGGACAGCATGGCCGCCGGCTGCGAGCGTGTGACCCACGGCCAGAAACTGGTCGAAAGCGCCGGGCAATCCATGAACCGGATCAAAGGCGCACTGGACGAATCGATTGCGGCGGTCAGCTTCATTTCGTTGTCGTTGCAAGAACAACGCGCCGCCAGCGACCAGGTCGCCAGCAACGTCGAAAAAGTCGCGCAAAGCGTCGAAGAAAACGCAACGGCCCAAGGCGGGATCGTGCGCACAACCCAGGAACTCAAAGCCATGTCCGACGGACTGGGGGTTATTTTGCAGCGGTTCAGCCTGTAACTGACGGCCGACAACAACATTGTCATGAACAAGCGCTACGATGAATTGACGGCATTCATTATTGAATGCCGCGAAGACGCCGACGTTCGCGAGGAATGCATGCAGTTCGAGGAAAAATCATGGCCCTGAAAACCCTGCTGATCTATTGGCCGCTGCTGTCGATCGCCATCGTAGTCGTCCTGTGTCGTATTGTTCATAACGCCAAGGTCGCGCTTGCGGCGCTGGAGATTCAGGCTCCGGATCGACAGCCTCTGCGGGCAGAACCCGGCGATGCCGGCAAGGGTGTGAGCCGTAACTCGGAGGCGGATCGCCGCGTGGCATGAATGCCGGGTTTAACAGCTGATTTTCATCCATAAAAAAACCGGCCTTTCAGCCGGTTTTTTTATTCACTCAACAACACTTCGGTCCAGCCTTGCTGCCGTACCGGGCTTCCTGGCGTTCCCGAAAGAACGCCTCGTAGTCCATCAACGGCTTGTCCGGGTGTTTGGTTTGCATGTGCTCGACGTAGTTGTCGTAGTCGGGCATGCCCACCATCAGGCGCGCGGCCTGACCGAGGTATTTGCCGAGACGACTCAAGTCATTGAACATGATCAGGCTTCCGGCAGCGCTTGGTATGGCGCTTCTTTATCCGTGCGCTCCTTGGTGCCCCAGGCGGCGATGCCGACCTTGAGCGCAAAGAACAGGATGCTGAACACCACGAACAGGAACAAAGCAGTCAGCGTTGCGTTGGTGTAGGCGTTGAAGATCACGTGCTGCATCTGGTCGATGCTCTTGGCCGGGGCCAGGAATTGGCCGTTGGCCAGGGCATCGCTGTACTTCTTGGCCAGAGCCAGGAAACCGATCGCCGGGTTGGCGTCGAACAGCTTGATGAAGCCTGCGGTGGTGGTGCAGATCAGCAGCCACACGGCTGGAAGCAAAGTCACCCAGACGTAGCGCTGGCGCTTCATCTTGATCAGCACCACGGTGCCGAGCATCAGCGCGATACCGGCCAGCATCTGGTTGGAGATGCCGAACAGCGGCCACAAGGTGTTGATGCCGCCCAGCGGATCGATCACGCCCTGGTACAGCAGATAACCCCACATGGCCACGCAACCGGCGGTGGCGATCAGGTTGGCGGTCCAGGATTCGGTGCGTTTGAGCGCCGGGACGAAGGAGCCGAGCAAGTCCTGGAGCATGAAGCGCCCGGCACGGGTACCAGCGTCGACTGCGGTGAGGATGAACAGCGCTTCGAACAGGATCGCGAAGTGGTACCAGAACGCCATGGTGTTTTCACCCGGCAG
>RCUQ01000237.1_pt1 | contig 30829 bp, 22 predicted proteins | sample 2166351 | NCBI WGS metagenome assembly RCUQ01 (sample SAMN09932597, study PRJNA488358) | compost metagenome | feature: garden; material: soil; isolation source: compost soil in acetonitrile-enriched culture | place: Germany: Experimental Botanical Garden Goettingen | collected 2016-01-27
ACTTTAGATCCATTTTTTTTATAAAAAAAGTAGCTCATCTCTGTTAAATCCCTTATATTTACTCTAGGTTTATTCGGAATAAAACTTTTTTTAACAAACTGAATTCTAAATAAAAAATCATAAAAATGTATAGACAAGGAGCCGTTGGAGCATTGCTTGACATATATGAACAGGCAATTCGGGATTTCAAAAAAGTCATTGAAGATATTTCTGATGATGTTTTGACTATGCCTATAGAACCGCATACCACTGACGAAAATTGTAAATCAATTCAAACCATTTTATCACATACAGTAAGTTCCGGTTATAGTTACGCCATCTATATTGATAACCTGAAAGGACACCAAACCGACCGACCAGAAAAAACCTTTCACGAAACAACCAAAGAATATTTAGAAGATTTCGACCAGGTTTTCAGCTATACCGAAAATATCTTTAAGAACATCAAAGATCATGAACTGGAACAATTTGATGGTGCCAAAAAAATAATCACTTCCTGGGGACAGATTTATGATATGGAACAGCTAATGGAACATGCCATCGTGCATATTTTGCGTCATCAAAGACAAATTGAAAAATTTAAAAATGTGTTGCTCTAATCTACACTTAGACGAAAACACAATGAAAAATTAAATTGAATAATCGCAATCTGCTCTTGCCAAAAAAATTAAAAAGAAATACTCCTAAAAATGCTAATCTAAAACTTATCATATGGCAACCCCTTCATTGAGAATTTATATCTTTTTTTTACTGTTTGCAATCAGCGAGTTCACTGTCGCTCAAAATAATATTATTATCAATGACAGTCTGGCGGCCAATGCTGAGAAACTAAAAGTAAAAATGGGCAGTCAAATGATGGGCAAAACATGGAAATTCAGTTTTGGCAATTATGCGGTTATCAGTAGTAAGAACAGCATCCAAAAAGAAAGCACAAAAACGAACAACTGGTTATTCCCAACTAAGTCTGAGACTAAATCAGACGCTAAATTTTCATTTACATTAGAAAATAAAACCACTGAAACGGCAAATGTCAATGCAATAATCAGTCGTGTGACCGAATCAAAAACAAAATATAACGGACTGGGTATCGAAAAGACAGTAGGAGAAGACGACCCTTCCGTATATATCACACAAGAGAACCAAATTGCAAAAGACCTTACCGTTTTTGAATCGCTGATAACCACAAGCGGTGATACTTCGACCGTATGGCATTTGGTCTTTCGTTTTGAAACAACTAATGAACAGGCAGAACACAACGAAACCTATCTTACCGATGGCGCAAGAAAAATCACTATTTACCCCATCAGCTCTGCCAAAAAAGGAGAACAAGTACAATTGCCTGCCTTAGGATATGAATTTGTTGAGAACGGGAAAGCACTTTGCGCCCTTCAATATTACGGAGGAGGCCTATTCGGTATGAATAAAAATACCATTTGGTTAGATAAAAGACTTACGCCAAGAATGAGCTTGATACTCGCCGCCGCCATGACTTCTATTTTGCAATTTAAAAATTAAATCATCCAATTAATATCTCTTTGTTGGCTACAGTATTAGGTCAATAAAAAAGAATTAATTAATATCCGTAATACTCAAAAAGTTATGGATTTTTCATACTTTTATCTACCTGTTGCAAACTATTTCTTAACCAAAACCAACCAAAAAATGAAATTAGCAAAATTACTCCTTTTAATAGTTCTCTTTTTTACTGTTAGCGGATTAAAAGCCGTAGAAAAAGCTGAAGGACCATCGAGAGAATTTTACCAAATCAAAATATATACTCTAAATTCTGAGCAACAACTGACAACCACTGAAAAATATTTGAAAGAAGCCTATCTCCCAGGCTTGAGAAAACAGGGAATTAAGAATATCGGAGTGTTTAAAGCCAATACAAATGCTACCGATTCCATAAAAAAAATCATCGTCTTAATTCCATTTTCATCAATGGATCAATTTCTTAGCTTGGAAGATAAATTAGCAAAAGACAAAACATATTTAGCCTCTGGAGCCAATTATTTAAATGCGCCTTACAACCAGGCTCCTTATTTACGAATTGAATCTGTTCTTTTGCAAGCTTTTACAGACCATCCTGTTTTAAAAATTCCCAAACTGGATAGCCCAAGAGCCAAAAGAGTTTATGAATTAAGAAGTTACGAATCAGCCACAGAAGCTATTTATAAAAACAAAGTCGACATGTTTAATGCCGGTGGCGAAATCAAACTCTTTGACCGTCTGGGATTCAATGCAGTTTTCTACGGAGAAGTCATTTCGGGAGCCAAAATGCCTAATCTGATGTACCTGACTACATTCGCAGATCAGGAAAGTCGTGAAGCACATTGGAAAGCCTTTGGTGATTCACCGGAATGGAAAGAAATCTCAGCTTTACCAAAATACCAAAACAATATTTCTCACATGGACATTACGTTTTTGCACCCAACAGATTATTCGGATTATTAAACACTTGATTTTGATTAAGTGTTTTTTTATGAAGCAGAAAATAATAATTTCTTAAATGAAAATTGCCGCTCCTTCTTTAAACTTTGATAAAAGATGGGTAATCACCAATACAAATCTATTATGAACCCCAAAAGAACCAAATCTTTCTCCCTACAATTTGTAAAAATCAATACCATAATTCCCCTATTATTTTTGTTTTGTACATTTTCGATAATGGCACAAAAAGCAGCATCTAAAATAGATACAACCCAATCTGAAACAGCCAAATTAGAGCAACTATCTTCCCGGATTAACACAATCGCAAAAAAAGAATTGGAAGACAGCAAAGCAAATTATGAGAATAATCAAACCGCTCAAAAACAAAACAACAGTTTTAATCTCATCAATACTGAAATTCAAAAAGCTAATTTCACGCTCAAACAAGGGAATGACTACAAAGATTTTATAAAGGAAATCAACAAATTTGTAGCTTGGAAAAAATTTGCAGTTGAAGGCATCATTACCAATAGAGACCGGACTCAAACTATCAGAAATTTAACCTCGACCTCGATTCTGCTAGATGAACTTTTAAACAGGACCAATAATCGATTAGATCTCATAAAAAGCGATACTAAACTATTAGGAGATATCCAGAAAAAAATTGATTCATTGGCAGCAGATAAAGAATTGTATCAGGTGCCCAAAGATTCCGTTGCTATGTTGAACTATTTTCAACGGTTGACTTTCATGACAAAGGATATAAAAATATTAAATGTGAGCCTTAAAAATGCCTTGGACAGTATTCAAAAATTACAAATTCAGGGAGATTTATTTAAATACAGTTTAGAGAACGATATCGTTGAGATTGAAGTTGAACGAAAATATATTTCTAAAAACTTTCAATTTGGAAAGCCCGAAACTCCTATAAAAAAAAATAATTTAAAGGATCAATCTTTTATTGACGCCGTTAAGTATTCGTTTAATAAAGGAATCCTGGTGCTTCTTTTTTATTTAGTAAATCACAGCACCCTTATCTACATCATGATCTTCTTTATCATTGCTATTACAATTTATTTAATAGTACTCAAAGAAAAATATACAAAAGCTAATCGGCACAAAGAATTAAATTCGGGGCATGTATTTACATATCCGTTAGCTTCCTCAGTTGTAATCACAACGACTATTTTTCAATTTTTCCTACCATTGCCGCCATTTATTTTGTCAGCAATAATCTGGATAATCAGCACTATAGCTTTGATTACTATTATTCGAAAATCATTTACTCCTTATCGGTTCAAAGCCTGGATGTTTTTGTTCTCTTTGAATATTTTAGCCATAATTGATAATTTAATACTCCCGTATTCGATATTCGAATCTTGGTTCATAATTATTCTAAGTTGTCTTGGAGTAGCTTTAGGACTGTATTTATTAAAGGAAAGAAGATATGAAATTAAAGAGAAAGCAATTCTGATTACCATTATATTGATGATTGTATTTGAAATTTTAGCTGTCTATTTTATGTTGAACGAAAGATACAATCTAAGTAAAGTATTAATGACGGGGGGATATTTCGGAATACTATTGGTTTATTTAATGGTTTGGACGTATCGATTAACAATTGATATAGTGATGCTTTCCTTAAATCTAAAAGAAAAAACTGATGAAAACAAATACGAATTAGTAGATAACTCAAACTATAAAATCCCTTTACTGTTTCATATATCATTTTTTGTGGGATGGTATGTACTGACCAATAGAAATACTTATATCTTTCAAAACTTAATTGAGCCTTTTAAAAATGAATTAGTTCAGAACAGAAAATTTGGAGAGTTTACATTTACCTATGAGAATATATTTCTTTTCTTTTTCGTACTATTCTTATCAGGATTCATTTCAAAAACAGTAGCATTCTTAGCCCGAGAAAACAGATTTCATGTTGCCCCTCTCAAAAAAAAGGGTATTGGCAGTTGGCTCCTGTTAATTAGAATCGGTTTAATAACTGCAGGGATTGTAATTGCATTTATACTGGCTGGCATACCTATGGGTAAAATTGCTATCATCCTGGGAGCTCTGGGTGTTGGTATTGGATTTGGATTACAGGCGTTGGTAAATAATCTTATAAGTGGACTAATTATCGCTTTTGAAAAACCTGTCAATTTAGATGATGTTGTCGAAATAGGAGGTCAAACAGGAAAAATGAAATCCATCGGGATTCGTAGTAGCGTCATTACAACCTGGGATGGAGCCGATGTCATCATACCAAACGGTGATTTATTAAACCAACATCTCGTGAACTGGACTTTGGGAAACAGTAAAAGTCGTTTCACCATCAAACTTGGTGTAGCCTATGGAACTGATTTAGGAAAAACCAAACACATCCTGATGCAATTAATGGAAAAAAATCCAAAAATATTATTCTTCCCGCAACCTATTGTGTTGATTACAGAATTTAATGATAGCTCAATCGACATTGATATAAAATTCTGGGTACCAGACTTCAACATTGGCTTAGATGTAAAAAGTGATTTAATTCTTGAAATCGATTCGGTTTTTAAAGAACATGGAATTGTAATCCCTTTTCCACAGCAGGATGTTCATATTAAATCACCCAATAATGAAGATGAAAAAGATTCGTGATCAGTCTACTTTTTTAAACACCAGTAAAACCCCTGATGGATTGGAAAGGGACAGGCGCATATTTGCTATAGAATAACTCGTGGTACTTTGCAGGGCTTTCAAAAAATCATCTTCTTTATTATTGCCTCCACAGGCCATTAAGGTCGAGGCAACATCAGTAAAACGCAAAAGTCCTTTTTCAAAAAACAAACTGCCATTCATATGGTTGCAGCCTGCAAAACCATAAAATTGATTCTTCGTGGTATTCATTTCCAGTCGAGGCAGATTAGCGTTATAATCGGATATACTTGCTTTCTTCCCATTGATTTGCTCCAAAACCCAAATATCATACAAGCGGTAATCAGTAATGTATTGCCCCTGCCCTTTGAAAATTTTAAACTCCTCATCTGCCCCTCTTTTTATTTCCACCATCACCGAATAAGGATAAATTTTTCCCGCCATGGAGTCTGTGGTCTCTTCCTGTGTGATTTGAATATTCATTTTAACGGATTCCGTTTCGAGACGATATAGTTTCACATTGGCATCCATCGCCTGTATAGGTGTACTATGAGGCGCTTTGAATATTTCAAACCCCGGGACTAGTGATTTAAATACGATTTCTTTTTCTGAAATATCCAAATCCCAAAAAGGTTCGTTTCCATTCGCTTTAAAATAGGATACCTCGTCAACAAAAATTGTAGTCCCTGATGTATCTTCCTGAACAACGGTTTGTTTTGGCGTAACCGTCTTACAACCAACTGCAAAGCATAAGAATAATCCCAAAAACACTATTTTTTTCATTTTTACTTTTTGTTTTTATTAAATCCTAAAAGAAGTCTATCATAACCAAATGTATTCAGAACAAAAAAGATACAATTGAAATAAAACAAAATGCTAACCTCAATCTAATTCAGCTAATTCACAGATAATCAGACCGAATTTATGAAAAATAAACGGAGAAGGCAAATTAAAAACGAGCTCAAAAAACACCTACATAGCATAAAATACGTACTCATTTTAAAAAAAAATCTAAAAAAAATAAAAAAATAAGTATTCAAATTAAGTATTTATACGTATATTTGCTTTGTAATACTTAATTAATGAGTTATGATTAAAGTAATAGTAGTCGGAAACGGCATGGTAGGTTACAAATTTTGTGAAAAATTCATCACAAAAACAGGACATGAAAATTATCAAATTACCGTATTTGGAGAGGAACCAAGACGCGCCTATGATAGAGTTCACTTAAGTGAATACTTCGCAGGAAAAAGTGCTGATGACCTATCTCTATCTACATCAAATTGGTATGAAGAGAATAATATTATACTTAATACATCTGAATTAATTACTGATATTAACAGAGAGCAAAAAACCATACATACACATTTAGAAAAAACACATACTTATGACTACTTAGTTTTAGCCACAGGTTCTTCTGCCTTTGTACCGCCAATTGAAGGGGTAGAAAAAGAAGGTGTTTTTGTCTATCGCACCATTGAGGATTTGGATGCTATTATGGCTTACGCTAAAAAAATAAAACAAAACGGCGCAACAGAAGCAGCGGTACTCGGAGGAGGACTATTAGGACTGGAAGCCGCAAAAGCAGTATATGATCTGGGATTGAATCCGCATGTGGTTGAATTTGCTCCACGATTAATGCCAAGACAATTAGACAAAGGTGCCAGCGATATGTTGCAGTCAAAAATTGAACAACTTAATATTGGTATTCATCTTAATAAATCAACTCAATATATTGCCGGAGAAGAAAGCATCACAGGGATGATGTTTGAAGGAGATGAACTCCTAAAAGTGGATATGTTAGTGATCTCAGCCGGTATTAAACCAAGAGATGAACTAGGAAGAGTTTCTGGTTTAGAAGTAGGTGTCCGAGGAGGAATTTTGGTTAATAACAAAATGCAAACTTCAGACCCATCTATCTATGCCATCGGTGAAGTAGCATTATACAATCATATGATTTATGGTCTTGTGGCTCCCGGTTATGAAATGGCCGATGTAGCCGCCGAACAAATCCTTCAAGGAGATAAAACGATGAGGGAAACCATCGATATGTCTACACAATTAAAATTAATTGGTGTTGAAGTTGCGAGTTTTGGTGATCCTTTTATCGAAAACGAAGACGTAACAGCGATCGTTTACGAAAATAAATTCAACGGAATTTATAAAAGAATCAATGTTACCAAAGACGGAAAAACACTTTTGGGTGGAATTCTTGTTGGTGACTCAAGCGATTACAATGGACTATTCCAAATTTACAGCAATGCTATGGCCTTGCCTAAAAACCCTGAAGATTTGATTCTGGGTTCAAGAGGCGGTGAAGCATCTACTTTAGGAAGCGTTATGGATTTACCGGATACTGCTGTAATTTGTTCTTGTGAAAATGTGACAAAAGGAGCTATTTGCTGCTCAATCACAGATGGAACTTGCGAAACTTTATCAGATGTAGTAAAATTAACAAAAGCAACTTCAGGTTGTGGAGGTTGTAAACCAATGGTGGTTGATTTAGTTAAAGAAGCTCAAAAATCAATTGGTAAAGAAGTCAAAGAAAGCATTTGTGAACACTTTCATTTCACCAGACAAGAATTATTTGATATCGTAAAAATCAATAAATACACTAACTTTTACGAAGTTATTGATCACCACGGAAATGGAGATGGATGTGAGGTTTGTAAGCCAGTTGTCGCTTCTATTTTCTCAAGTATCTACAATGACACCGCTAACAAACACGTTACCACTCAAGACACCAATGACCGATTTCTGGCTAACATCCAAAGAAACGGAACCTATTCAGTGGTACCAAGAGTTGCAGGAGGTGAGATTACTCCAGACAAATTAATTGTTATTGGAGAAGTAGCCAAACAATTTGATTTATACACCAAAATAACGGGAGCACAACGTGTCGATTTATTTGGGGCCCACTTGAATGATTTACCGAAAATCTGGAAAATACTAATTGAAAATGGTTTTGAAAGCGGACATGCTTACGGAAAATCATTAAGAGCTGTAAAAAGCTGTGTAGGTAATGCTTGGTGCCGTTACGGAATGGATGATAGTGCCGGATTTGCCATTGAACTTGAAGACCGTTACAAAGGTATTCGTGCCCCTCACAAAATTAAAGGAGGAGTTTCGGCTTGTATTAGAGAATGTGCTGAAGCAAGAGGAAAAGATTTTGGACTAATCGCTGTGGAAGGCGGTTGGAATCTATACATCTGCGGAAACGGTGGAGCCAATCCAAAACACGCTGTTTTACTGGCAGAACAAATTGATAAAGCGACTGTTATTAAATATTTAGATCGTTTTTTAATGTATTACATCCGTACAGCCGGACCTTTAGTACGTACGGCAACTTGGCTGGATAAATTGGAAGGCGGACTGGATTATTTAAAAGAAATTATCATCCACGACCGTATTGGTATCTGTGAAGCATTAGAATCTGAAATGGAATCACTTGTTGGAACTTTTGAATGTGAATGGAAACAAGTACTTGAAAAACCAAGATTAATGAAACGTTTTAGTCACTTTGTTAATTCAGATGATACGGATGATAATATTGAATACGTACCGTTAAGAGATCAAAAAATGCCAAAACCTTGGTAAAAAATTAATTAAATTCTTTCTAGTAAACACAACTTCAACGACTTTTTCTGGTATTTCGTAGCCATTAAAAACAGTTGAAGTTATGAAAACACAAAAAAATAGAATCATGGAAAATATATTAAACGATTACAAAGCTGTTACTTTAGAAGAAGTTAAAGTTTGGTTTAAAGCCGGAAAAATAAAAGACTTTCCTAGTAATAGAGGAGGATGTATCAAATATAAAAACAAACAAATTGCCCTATTTAATTTCGAAAGAAGAAATGAATGGTACGCTTGTCAAAATGCTTGTCCTCACAAAATGGAAATGGTCTTGTCAAGAGGGATGACAGGTTCAGCAGACGGTGTTCCGAAAATTGCCTGTCCAATGCACAAAAAAACCTTTTCTCTTGTGGATGGATCGAACCTAAATGGAGAAGATTATTCTATCGCAACCTATCCTGTAAAAATTGTTGATGGAGAAGTATTCGTTGGCTTTTTGGAATAATTATGTATCTTTGGTTTTAAACTTTTCAAATGACGACAACCCCATTTCAAAATGCCAGCGCTTGGATTGATGCAGAAAATGCACAAGATCCAAATCACGAAATATACCAATCCAAAACATATCCAAAGGAATTATTGTATTCGAATCGAATGTATGAAAGACTGATGGACTTTAATCCGGATGCCTCCGAAGCCGTTCAGATTGCCTCCAAAGCACAACACATTTGCCGATGGAAAATTGCTCGTGAATCCTATCCGATGGATCGCGTTGGGTATTTAAAATGGCGTGAAGATTTAAAAAAATTCCATGCGAAAACGACGGCTGCCATTTTAGAAAAAGCAGGATACAGTCAGGATTTTATTGACAGGGTTTCTTTCCTCATCGAAAAAAAATTACTAAAAAAAGACGAAGAGACACAACTCCTGGAAGATGCAATTTGTCTGGTATTCCTCGAGTTTTATTTAGATCCTTTTGTACACAAACACGATACTGAAAAACTCAAAAATATTATCCTTAAAACCTGGAATAAAATGTCTGAAAAAGGACATCAGGAAGCTTTAAAAATCAACTTTAACGAAACAAATCTTCAATTGATAAAAGAGGCACTTGGATTGTAATTCGGATTTATCATGATAAACAGGGCCGCAACATCTGTCGACACCATTTCATTCAAAAATTTACGACGTTTGTATCTTTTTGCCTTGTTGACTATTGCCTTTACCGTGCTCTTGAGCCAATTACTGATACAATACAACCTCAACAGCCAGTTGAGCGATTCTAAAATAATCAACATTTCAGGAAAGCAAAGAATGTTGAGTCAGAAATTAACCAAGGAGATTCTGATTCTGAATTTTGTGACCGATACTGTAAAAAGCAAACAGGAAATCGATCGCATTACTGAAATCATCCAGCTTTGGAAATTCAATCATTCTGCTTTAGAAAACGGCAATGACAGTCTGGGTTTTCCAAAAGAAAAAAGCCCCGCCCTTTCGCAATTATTTGTTGCCATCAAACCCAATTTTGACAGTATCATTTCTGCCAGTTCTCAATTTTTAGCACATAAAAAGCTAAACATAAACCATCAGGAAAACCAAAAACTAGTAGAAACCATTCTTAAAAATGAGTCGGTTTTTCTTGAAAAAATGAACCAAATTGTAGGCGAATATGACAAGGAAGCCCTCGAAAAAGTAACCTTACAAAGCAAAACGGAATACGCCATCTTAGCATTTACCTTATTGGTTCTGCTATTGGAATTCCTTTTTATTTTTAAACCTACCAATAAAAAAGTAGAGACTCTCATCTCAAAACTTCTATTCTCAGAAAAGAAAGCCTTAAAGCTCGCTCATGATACTGAGGTTATCAGTGAAATAAAAGAAAACTCCGTTAAAGAATTGAAATCGCTCAATTACGCTATGGAGAACACCCTACTCTATTGCCGCGTGGCACCAGATGGTTCTCTGATACACATTGGCGAAAAATTTTCGAAACTGCTGCATCACAATCCATTTATTACTGACAGAAGCTTTTCTCAAGTAGTAACACCAATCGAAAAAGAACAAATTGTAATCGACAGGATTATTGCCGAGAAACAACGAAGTGGCTGGCAAGGTGAGCTCCATATCACCAATAGAAATGAGGAGTCCATTTGGCTTGATCTATCAATGGTTCCTGTGACTATCAAAAAAGATGAATCTGAATTACTGATTATCTGTTTTGATATTACCGAACGTAAAAATGCAGAGAAGGAAGTGGAGCGTTTGAATACCGAAAATGTTAATGATAAAATCAACCAACAGAAGATAATCTCAAGCAGAATTGTCGAAAATCAGGAAAACGAACAGAACCGAATTGCACGCGAAATCCATGACGGTATCGGACAAATGCTTACGGGTTTGAAATTTAGTCTCGAAAGTATCAATCTGGATGATAAAGAAAAAGCGGCCCAGAAAATAGAATACCTGAAAAAACTGGCTTTAGATATCATAAAAGGGGTGCGAACTGCCACTTTCAACCTGATGCCTCCGGAATTAAGCGATCATGGTATTGTTTCTTCGCTGTCTAAACTGACTCAGGAATTATCGAAACTGACCGGTAAAAACATTCTTTTTTATAATAAAACCGGTTTCGACAAACGATTGGATTCTTTAATCGAAATCAACATTTACCGACTGACACAGGAAGCCATTAATAACGCCATCAAATATGCCGATTCCACTCATATTATCGTACAACTTTCACACAGTGACAAAATTCTGAGTATCACGATTGACGATAACGGAAAAGGATTTGACGTAAATGGAGTCGAGAAAAAAAGAAACAGTGAATCCGGAATGGGGTTACTTTTTATGAAAGAACGAATTCAATACATCAACGGACGCGTTTTCATTAATTCTATTCCAGGTGAAGGAACCCGTATTTCGTTCAATATTCCTATTTAAAAGTAAGCTTCTAAGTATTTCGAAATTAAGAAAATTGAGCCGGCGCTGGGTTTAATGAAGTATAATCCCTTTGACCTTATAATCAAAATTCAATAGTCCCATATAAAAAAGGCTGAATTACAATTTATAGCTTTTTGAAATTTTAAATTTCAGAATTTGCATATTATTTTAAGAATTACGTATCTTAGCCATCCGCTTTAGATGAATATACGTAAAAACAAAGATCCAAAATTAAGTAAGTTATGAATAATCCTATTCGAGTAGTACTGGCAGATGATCATGTATTTGTAAGAGATGGTATCAAATCATTATTGGAAAACGAAGGTAACATTGAAGTTGTCGGCGAAGCAACTGATGGTTTGGAAGCCCTTAAGATTGTTGATGCCAGACAGCCAGACTTACTGATTTTAGATATTCGTATGCCAAATATGACCGGAATTGAAGTAGTTGAAAAACTAAGAAGTCAAAACAATCCTATAAAAATTGTAATGCTTTCTATGCATGAATCGGAGGAATACGTATTAAAATCTATAAAAGCCGGAGCCGATGGTTATTTACTGAAAGGTTCCAGCAAAGAAGAATTTCTTAAAGCATTGCATACCGTTTCTAATGGCGGAAAATATTTTAGTGGTGATATATCGTCTATACTAATAGGACAGCTTACCCAACCTTCCTCCACTTTAGAACCTAAACATCTGCAAGAAGAAGAACTGATGATTACCAAAAGAGAGAAAGAAATCCTCAAACTTTTGTTATCCGGAAAAGGAAATAAAGAAATTGCAGAAGCTTTAGACATCAGCAAAAGAACTGCAGAGGTTCACCGTTTTAATTTGATGAAAAAATTAAAAGTGAAAAACCTGATGGAACTTTCCAATAAAGCAACGGAATTTTCTTTATTGTAATATTTTTAGCGTACAATTCATTTCTAATGCTTCCAAAAACTACGTAAAACAAATAAATTACGTATAAATACTTAATTATTTTTCAAAAACTGCGTTTTCGCAGTTTTTAAATAAGTAAACATACTTATATTTGTCAAAAATATAAGTATTATGAAAAGCACAACCTCTTTATCGCAATCACACAGAATCTTATTTCTGAATACTCTTGCCTTTACGGTATGTTTCGCTTGTTGGACCTTAAACGGGGTTTTAGTTACCTACTTAGTTGACAATGGCATTTTTCATTGGAGCGTTGTTCAGGTGGGCTGGCTTTTGGGAATTCCAATTTTAACCGGTTCAGTAATGCGTTTACCAATTGGAATCCTTACCGATAAATACGGCGGTAAATACGTATTCTCTTTACTACTCCTTCTTTGCTCTATACCTTTGTTTCTGCTTCCTTTAGCTGATAGTTTTTTCATGTTTGCCCTTCTTAGCTTTTTATTTGGGATGGTAGGAACAAGCTTTGCTGTTGGTATTGGGTACACTTCCATTTGGTATCCAAAAGAATGGCAAGGCAGAGCATTGGGGATTTTTGGAATGGGAAATGCCGGTGCAGCCATTACTACCTTTCTGGCACCTTCCTTATTGAATCATTTTTCAATAGATAATCCACAAAATGGATGGAAATTATTACCGATAATTTACGGAATTGCATTAGTAATCATCGGTGTATTCTTCTTGGTTTTTGCCAAAAACAAAAAAATAGAAAACCATACTAAAACAGTTTCCCAAATGCTTCAATCACTTAAAAGCGTGCGTGTTTGGCGATTCGGAGCTTACTACTTCCTGGTTTTTGGATGCTTTGTTGCCTATTCACAATGGCTATTACCTAACTTCATGAATGTGTATCAAACCAGCTTGGTTATGGGGGGAATATTTGCAACTATGTTCAGTTTACCTTCTGGTGTGATTCGTGCTTTTGGCGGGTATTTATCCGATAAATTTGGAGCCCGAAAAGTAATGTATTGGGTATTGGGTTCTTCTGTGGTCCTAAGTGCGTTATTAATGATTCCAAAAATGGACATTACCACAACAGGCCCTGGAGTTTTGGCTACCAAAAAAGGGATAATTACGATGGTTTCGGCTACGAACATAAAAATTGGCGATACTGATTTTCCAATAGCCCAAAAAATAGAAAAACTGGCTGAAAACACTATTTTTCCAACCAGTACCTCATGGCAACAAGTAGTGGTCAGCGAAAATCAAGACGTTAAGAAAAAAGAATTGTTAGCCCGCGGAATCACAAATATCAACTTTGATGCAAATATGTGGGTCTACTTAGTTTTGGTCATCCTGATTGGTATTTCCTGGGGAATTGGGAAAGCGGCTGTTTACAAACACATTCCGGAATACTTCCCTACTGAAGTGGGTGTTGTAGGCGGAATGGTAGGAATGATTGGTGGATTGGGAGGTTTCTTCGGACCAATTATCTTCAGCTATTTATTGACAGCCACAGGGATCTGGTCAAGTTCTTGGATCTTTATACTGCTGTTTTCTGCCATCTGTCTGATTTGGATGCACGTTACGGTAACAAAAATCATGAACGAAAAACAACCAGTTCTATCCAGAGAGATGGAACGTAAATAATACAATCATACTTTTTGAATGGGTTATTTGGGTTAAAAAAATTGTTACGCAACACCACAGATAACTTCATTTAAAAAGAACCATAAAGCTTTCAATTCCTCTAGAAAGCTTTTTACTTCTAACGCAGGCGTAAGACTTCTTTCCTATTACGGTTTTACGTCTTGTGTTGAAGCTAAAAAAGAACCGCAAATTTGCAGATATACTACTGTGAATTTGCGGTTTTTTGTTTTTAACAGAATTTGAAATACAGTACTATTTGATTTAGCAGTATATTTGATTTTCAAATAAATGTTTGTGAATATATAGTTCCAGACGTTTATGAATTGTACTTATATGATTGACACATAACCAATAAATGATGGAAGAAAAAGATACTACTGTAAAAATATTGTTTCGGTTTTTTAGCACTATTTTAGATCAACAGGCTGTTGAAACGCTATGGGCGACTGTGATAGACCCTGAAAAAGGATTATACCAATTGGATAATATTCCGTTTTATGCTTCGGTTTCTTGCGGTGATATTGTTTTTGCCGAATTTGATGAGACCGAAAACAAATTGACCTACAGAGAGACAATTGAACATTCCGGGAATTCAACTATTCAGGTCATTCTCAATGATAAATCTGTAGCTATAAATGATTTACGCGAACTATTTAGCTCTTTAGGCTGTGAGTCAGAAAAATTTAACGGAGATTATTTTGTAATGGAAATTCCTGCCGATTTAGATTACACCCCAATTCGAGAAAAACTGATAGAACTGGAAGAAAGAAATATAGTGACTTATGCCGAACCCAATTTATCTAAAAATCACTGGTATTAGTAGAGACGCACTGCAGTGCGTCTCTACAGTGCGCCACTACAGCGCGTCTCGACCAAACAACAAAATCCCTGTAATGCCATGCCATTACAGGGATTAACCACTTAACAAATTAAATAAAAACTAAACTAACTTTTGTACACCATTCCCATATCTTCGATAGAGAATTTATCGGTTAACAGGTGCAATAATCTATCTCTTAATTCAATATATTCGGGCATTTTTACAATTTCGATTTTGTTTCGTGGTCTTGGTAAATGAACCTCAACAATTTCACGGATGGTTGAAGCGGGACCGTTATTTAACACCACAATTCTATCAGACAAAAACAAGGCCTCTTCGATATCGTGTGTAATCATGATAATGGTTTTGTCTCTGTTATTAAGATTCCATAATTTTAATACTTCTAATTGCATAGAACCTTTCGTTAAGGCGTCCAAAGCACCAAAAGGCTCATCCAGCAATAACACTCCCGGATTGATGGCAAAAGCTCTTGCAATCGCTACTCTTTGTTTCATTCCTCCTGATAACTGCCCAGGCAATTTGTCTTTGTGCTCGTATAGATTCACCATTTTCAGGTTTTTCTCTACGATTTCATGTTTTTCTTTTTTGGAACAATCCATTACCGAATCGACAGCCTGAAAAATATTTTCATCTACTGTCAACCAAGGTAATAATGAATAATTTTGAAACACAATCCCTCTATCCGGTCCAGGTCCTTTTATTTTTTTACTGTCTAATTCTACTGTTCCGCCTGTTGGTGTAAGCATCCCTCCTATGGCATTCATAATGGTTGATTTTCCACAGCCGGAGTGACCAATGATGGAGATAATTTCTCCTTTTTTGATTGATAAATTAATATCTCTTACGGCAACATATTTTCCTTTTGGAGTTGGAAACGATATTTCCAAGTCTTTGATTTCTAAATAGCTCATGGTTTTATTTATTTAATGATTGAAAAATTGGTTCTAAAAAATGATGTCAATTATTTTGGGGGTTGGGTATTGGGTGTTAGGTGTTAGGTGTTAGGTGTTAGGTGTTGGGTGTTGGTGTTGGTGTTGGTGTTGGATGTTGGGGGGTGGGTGTTGGGTGTTGGGTTTGCGTGAGTGATGGCAGTGGAGCTCTTTTTCTGAATTGCACCGCCTTTAAAGGCGGTGCGATTCAAAAAAAAGCGGGAACGTACAGCACGACCCGTAGTTTTACGAAGGGGCACGCCCACACAAACTTTAACCAACGGATGCAGTAATTGAATTAACTGCCAGTTTTGGAATTACGCTTTATAAGCGACTTTGTTCTCAATAAAAGTGAAGATTCTGTCAAAAAGCAAACCTACAATCCCGATGATGATAATCGCTGAGATTACTTTTTCAAGGCTTAGGGCATTCCAACTGTCCCATACGAAGAACCCGATTCCTGCTCCTCCGGATAACATTTCTCCGGCAACAATTACTAACCAAGCAACACTGATACTCAAACGCAATCCTGTAATGATGTGGGGCAAACTGTACGGAATTAAGATTTTGGTCAGGTATCGCATTTTAGAAAAACCAAATGCTTTGGCTACATTTTTATGATCTTGCGGAATGGATGCCACTCCAAAAGAAGTATTAATCAGGGTTGACCATAAAGAAGTAATGAAAACAATAAATATCGTTGCCATTCCGGTATCTTTAAAAACAACCAATCCGATTGGGAACCAAGCTAATGGCGAAACAGGTTTTAGCAATTGAACGATAGGATAAAAAATTTGTTTACAAAACGTGCTGGCTCCAATTAGAATTCCGATTGGAATAGCGATTAAAGATCCTAACAAAAATCCTGAAAGTACTGTTTTGATAGAACTGAATAATTGCAATCCGATTCCTTTGTCATTTGGTCCGTAATCATAAAACGGATCGCTCAGCATTTCTTTCAAAACCGTCATCGTAGCTGTTGGCCCCGGAAGTGCGGCTTCGGTATACAAACTTAATAAACTCCAGAATCCTCCAAAAAGCAGTAAGCCAAGCACAGCAAACAAAGTTGGTTTCGATTTTTCTAGTATCGTATTGAATACTAATTGGAATTTATCATTTTCTTCTGAAACACTTTTTGTGTTTTCTGTCGACACATTGATAACTGCATCTAATGCCTCAATGCTAAGTGTGTTTTTATCAGACATGGTATTATAGTTTAGTTTAACAATTCAATTATTTTTTAACAACTTTTAAATAAGCGGCTGGATTTGCAGGGTCAAAAACAGTTTTATCCATGGTAAGTGCAAACGGTTTCATATCGTCATTCGGCACTTTTATTTTCATACTTGCAGCGACTTCTTTGTACAAATCATCCAAGATTAATTTGTCGGCAATAGCAGCATAATTAGGTGCTTCTTTCAAATATCCGAATCGTACAAATTGTGCCATTGCCCATATTGCGTGTGATTTACGAGGAAAGTTCACCATTCCGCCTTTGTGGAACAACATATAATCATTGTCATATACCTCTACTCCCAGGTTACAACCTAAATTGTAATCTCCCATTAATCGTGCTTCAATCACATCTGCAGGAGCATTCACATAAGGTGCTTTACCGATGATTGCAGCTGCTTTTTTACGATTGGCAGGAACGTCTAGCCATTTGCAGGCTTCCATAACCGCTTTCATTACTTTTACTAAATCAGCTTTACGTTTGGCGCTAAAATCTTTGTTTACCACCAAGGCTTTTTCCGGATGATCTTTCCAGATGTCCTGAGAAGCTACTTGTGTAAATCCAACTCCTTGTTTTACAGCAACACCGCCCCAAGGTTCTCCTACGCAAAATCCATCCATATTCCCTACCTTCATATTGGCAACCATTTGTGGTGGTGGAATCGTAATGATTTTAACTGCTTTTTGATTCAAACCGGCAAGAGACATCCAGTTACGCAACCATAAATCGTGTGTTCCTCCAGGAAAAGTCATGGCAAATGTTACTTCTTTTTCGGCTTTTAATTTGGCCGCTACAACTGGCGTAACTTTGTTCATTTGTTTAAATCCTACTTTCCCGCAAAAGTCTTTTGAAAGTGTAATGGCTTGTCCGTTTACGCTCAACATCATGGCAATTTTCATTTCAGATCCAGCTTTCCCACCTACTCCGGTGTACACAGAAAACGGCATCGAATACAAGCAATGTGCTCCGTCTAATTCACCTGTCAGGATTTTGTCACGAACATTTGCCCAAGATGATTCTTTGGTTACCACCACCTCAACACCATATTTTTTGAACAGTCCCAATTCTTTCGCCATAACAATTGGCGAGCAATCTGTTAATGGTATAAATCCTAATCGCACTGGATCATTTTGAGCATTTACTGTTGTAAAAGAGGCGATTAACATTACAAAAAGGGTCAGTACAACTGTTTTGAAACCCTTGGCTATTTGTTTTTTTATAGTTTTCATTTTTATTCGATTTAATTGTTAATATTGTATTCAGTAGCTACTAAGACACTAAGATTCTAAGATTTAGATAGGCAAAATGATTATTTCTAAAATCCAGAATTAACATGTCAGAGTTTAGAAAAGAAACGTATTTTTTTTAAACTTAGATTCTTAGCATCTTAGCACCTAATGCGTAATGAATAGCTTAATGAAGCTTATTTTTTAGCTAAAAAGTTAGGTTTGATATTTAACATCACGTAAGCAAATTGCGGACTTAGGTCAGGCGTAGCAACATTCTTAACTGCTGCAGATGCTATTGAATTAGTTGCTTTCATGAAGGAATAACCCGCTTCTATATTGATGATTTTGGTTAAATTATATCTCATTAGCAAGTCAAACTCTGTCCCTAAATAAGAATCTAATTTTCCTCCTGCTCCGTCAGACAAAGTACTAGCAGACTCAAAACCATGAATATCTAAAAAGAAGCTCAAGTTATCTTTGACATTGTATTTCACTTTGAAGAAATAGTTCAACAATCCTTGTTTTCCAAAACCATTCGCTGCATAGAAATAATCCATACTTCCCCAAAATTTGTGTGGCGTTCCGTATAGCGGATCAAAAAGATTACTTTTTGAAGTAGCGGTTACAGCTTTTGTTCCGTCAGTTCCTGATAGGTAATCAATTCCAGGTCCCATAAACAATTTACGTCCTAATTGAAAAGTTGAAGTAATGGAAGCCAAATTAGCACTTAAAGAACGTCCGTCTTTATCTTTACCTCCTTGATAGTAATAACTTCCGGTAAGATTCAGCTTTCTGGTAACATTTGAATTAAAGAAAAGTCCGGTTGTATTTCGGCTCCAAACCCCTTCTCCAAAAACCTTAGTGGTTACGGCAGGTGTTCCGGAAGTTACATTCGTATATTTATTAAAATCATCTTTAAAGAATAAGAAAGAGACATCTCCGAAGAAGAATTTTTTAGCGACATAAGCATATTGGAATGATTTGTACATAGTTCCAATCCCGTTAGTTCCGGCAGGATAACCTGTTGGAACACCATTATAAACAGTTCCTACGTTTTGTTCTTTGTTTTGGTTGAATGCCGCTCCAACATCAGCAATCCATCCTTTATTGGCAAATTTGAAGATAATCGCATCATGTCTTCTTCCTTGTTGTAACCAATCTAGACCTCCTAAGACTTTTTGGTCATCATAAGAAACTTCTTGACGTCCCACTTTCAAGGATAAATTTTGAATAGTACTGGTGGTGTCTACTAAATTTAATTCAGCCCAGGCTTCGTGTAATAAAACGCCATCATTAGCATCTGCTGTTGTTCTGTTTATAGAAGAAGCATCCTGTCCCCAGACACGCACATCTTGTAAAGAAGTATATATTTTAAAACGGTAACCTGTATATCCTAAATTCAATCGGGCTCTTTGAGAATTGAAAAATGCGGCTTCATCACCTATTTTTTGCAAGGTTCCTTGTCCCGCTCTAAATTCGGCTCTTTCTCTAATTTGTCCGGTTGCTGTTACTTGTGCTTTTGCTTCGTTTTGACTTAATACTGTAAAGGCAATGCCTAAGAATATTGATTTTGAAAGATTCGCAGTTGAAATGCTCACTTTTTTTAGACCTTTAATATTTAGTAATGTGGTTTTAAACTTTTGCATAATCATATATTTTAATTAGTATGAAGCAAATTTACGTAAGTACTAATACTTAGTTACTATATAAAAAACAGAGACAAACCACTTTTTAATACATAAAAACAAAGGTTAAAATCAGTTTTATTGCTGCTTTTTGACAGAAAATAAAAAGAAAGTCAAGTATAGCTTGGACTAAGGGGTTTTGAATACGTAAGTATTGCATACGTAAAATCAAAATTTTGATCTCAGTATTCCTTTATAAATGATTGATAAACTCATTTATTTAAAGAATTAAAGAGAAAAAAGTTAGGAGGAAATTAAATCTGCTAAATAAAAAAAGGTTTAATGAAAAAATTATTCATTAAACCTAGTGCGGCTTCTAATAGAAAACACGATTAGAACTAAATTTTAAACCATTTTAAACCATTAAAAAACTAAGCGAATTAGAGTTTTAAAGCATTCTTCTTAATGAGCTTTAATTTCTTAACCATTAATAAAAACTACCTAATGTAAATATTCTGAAAAACAAAAACACCCGTTAAACACTTTAAATCAACAAGATAAACTTGGTTTAGAAATACCTTTTTAAAAACATCTTCATTAAAAAATTATTGTTTGTGCTCTCTTATTTCTGCTTTTAATTTATCGACTTGGATTAAGCCAATCTTCTTGCCGACCGTTTTGATAAGGGCTTCTTTTTTAAGGCTTGAAATCACGCGTATCACTTGCTCATCGGTAGTTCCGGCAAAATCGGCAATTTCTTTTCTGGACAAATCGAGCTCAATAACGCCATTTGTTTGTCCAAATTTCCTGTGAATATATAACAAGGTATCAATTACTCGTTCGCGTACGTTCATATGCGCAATTTTCCGAATATTGTTTTCACTTTTATTCAATTCTTCCGCATAAAACAGCATCAAATCAAAAGTAAATTCAGGAACATTATGAAGGATTTCCAACATATCTTCATTACTGAAATTACACAACATCGTATCTTCTAAAGCATAAGCCCCAATGAGATAGCGCTTACTCGTACCAAATCCCCTAAAACCAAGTGTGTCGCCATCTTTGGTCAATCGTACGATCTGTTCTCTTCCGTGAATGCCAGTCTTTACGGTCTTCACTTTCCCTTTATAGATAAAATACAATCCCTGAATCGGAGCACCTTCAATGATAAATTGCTGCGCTTTTTTACAGGTAAAGCTACGTTTTCTATCTATATACACCTTCATTTGTTCCAAATGAATATGCTTTTTAATGAAACAATTGTCATTAGTACAGCTGGTGCAAGTGGCTAGTTCTTCTTTCATACGAAGCTAATTTTTATTTTTAAAAGTACCCGGGCGATAGCGAACGGGCGAAGCAATATGACATTACCATTCTTTATTAGTATTCATCTACTAATACCTTTATTATTGGTTGTATTCGATGATTTTCAATTATGATTTTGAATCATGGTGATGTCATGGTTAAAATTTAAAATTGTTACAGAAATGATCTGCTGTCTCAAATTTATTTTTACCAAAAATATAAAATAAAATTGATTTTATACGTATTTATACGTAAAAATACTTATTTTTACACTTTCGAAAGTTAGTTAGCTCGTCAATACAAGCTTCCATTATTAATAAAGAAATTCAATAATGCAAAATTCAGAAATCAAAACTACGTGTTCCTATTGTGGAGTAGGATGCGGAATCATAGCAACAAATGACTCAAAAAATGGAGTATCAGTAACTGGAGACAAAAACCATCCTGTTAATAAAGGAATGCTTTGTTCTAAAGGAATGAATCTTCATTACGTAGTCAATGACACTTCCGACAGAATCCTGTATCCTGAAATGCGATGGAGTAAATCACATCCTATGGAACGAGTTAGTTGGGATGCCGGATTGGATAGAGCTGCTGCGGTTTTTTCTTCTATTATAAAAAAACATGGTCCTGACAGTGTGGGTTTCTACATCTCCGGACAATGCTTAACAGAAGAATATTATTTAGTGAATAAATTGGTAAAAGGATTTCTTAAAACCAATAACATCGATACCAACTCCCGTCTGTGCATGAGTTCAGCCGTGGCGGGTTACAAAAAAACATTTGGAGAAGACTCGGTGCCTATCGCTTATGATGATATTGAATTGGCAGATACATTTTTGATTACGGGTGCAAATCCGGCCTGGTGCCATCCAATTCTTTTCAGAAGACTGGAACAACACCGAGAAAGAAATCCTAAAGTAAAAGTCATCGTCATTGATCCCAGAAAAACCGACTCTGCTTTGACAGCCGATTTGCATTTACAAATCATTCCGGGAACGGATATTGTTTTATACCATGCTTTGGCCAAAAGGCTGATTGAAAAAGGATATACCGACAATGATTTCATCAAAAACCACACTGATAATTTTAAAGCATATAAAGACTTAGTATTATCAAGTTCTTTAGAAAAAGCTTCCAAACTTTGCGGGATCTCTGTAAATGACATTAAGTTAGCGGCAGATATGATAGGCAAAGCCAAAGGATTTCTTTCACTTTGGGCTATGGGATTGAACCAAAGCGCTATAGGTGTTGATAAAAACACTGCCTTACTGAACCTTTCATTGTTAACCGGACAGGTAGGAAAACCAGGTTCAGGACCCTTTTCATTAACTGGACAACCCAACGCTATGGGAGGTCGTGAAGTAGGTGGAATGGCCAATTTACTGGCGGTTCACAAAGAATTAAACAATCCGGAACATCGTAAAGAAGTAGCGGAATTTTGGGGAGTAGACGAAGTATCCGAAAAACCTGGATTAACTGCTACCGAAATGTTTGATGCCTTAGAATCCGGAAAAATGAAGGCCATCTGGATTATTTGTACCAATCCGTTAGTGAGTTTACCTGATTCCCGTCGCGTGGAAAAAGCCTTGTCAAATGCAAAATTTGTTGTCGTACAAGACATTTCACATAATGCTGATACGGCTAAATTTGCCGATTTATTACTACCGGCAGCAGGTTGGTTAGAGAAAGAAGGAACCATGACCAACTCCGAAAGACGAATCTCTTATTTACCGAAAGGAATCAATCCTCCCGGTGAAGCACTTCCGGATGTCGAGATTTTGACCCGCTTCGCCAAAAAAATGAATTTCAGTGGTTTCAATTTTAATACTACCGAAGACATTTACAAGGAACATTGCATGATGACAAAAGGAACTAACATCGATATTTCCTTTTTAAATTATAACCGTCTAAAAAACGAAGGCACGTTCCAATGGCCGGTTCCTGATTATGGACACCCTGGAACACCTCGTTTATTTTCCGATAAAAAATTCTATACCCCTTCACAAAAAGCAATTTTCAATCTCCCGACAGCTATCGAAAATACTTCTGAAGTACCTAATACAACCTTCCCATTTATACTAACTACAGGACGTATCAGAGACCAATGGCACACGATGACCAAGACCGGAAAAGTATCGCGATTGATGACGCATATTCCGAGTCCGATGCTCGAAATAAACCCCATTGATGCCTACAAATCATCCATCAAAAATGGCGATATTGTTGTAGTAACCAGTAAAAACGGAAACGTTCGGGTAAAGGCAAAAGTTTCTGACACCATCAAAGAAGGTGTTGTATTCTTACCGATGCATTGGGGAAAACAATTGGAAAACGATTTAAATCGAACCAATAATTTAACCAATACGATTGTGGATCCCATTTCGAAAGAACCGGATTTTAAATACACTATCGTTTCTGTGGTTAAATACGTAAAACCTTTTGAGAAAATAGCCGTAGTGGGTGCCGGAGCAGCCGCTTTCCGATTCATACAAAACTACAGGGAAATCAATACTACCGATGAAATTATTGTGTTTTCGAACGAGGAAAATCCTTTTTACAATCGCGTTTTATTGCCTGAATATGTCACTGCTGAGCTTTCTTGGCAACAGCTTTTAAAAATAAAAGACGATGCTTTAGGTAAACTCAATATTACCATGAAATCAGGTGTTGCTATTGAAAATGTAAATACTAAAGAGAACACGATTCTAGATAGTAATGGTACACTGCATCACTTCGATTCTTTGATATTAGCAACCGGAAGCCGACCTTTTGTTCCCGAAAACGCGCAACTGCATTTGCCAGGTCGTTTCACCATCAGAAAAAAAGACGATGCCGACCGCTTAAAAAACTATCTTGACAACACCAATCTGGCTCCAGAGGAACAACATGTGGTTATTGTAGGTGGTGGATTATTGGGATTAGAATTGGCTGCAGCCTTAAAACATAAAAAAGTAAAAATTACGATTATCCAAAGGGCTTCCCGTTTAATGGAACGTCAATTGGATCGTATTTCGAGTAAATTATTAGCTGAGGAAGTACAACTTCGTGACATTCAAATTTATTTTGATAATGAGGTCAGCACCGTATTTGAAACTGATAATCCAAACGAAATAGAAATTGCGCTGAAAAGTGGCCGAATCCTGACTGCCAATGCAATTGTGTATACCATCGGTACGATTCCGAATATAGAACTAGCCAAAGAATCAGGAATCTCCTGTGGACGTGGTGTAAAAGTCAACCAATATTTACAGTCTTCGATTCCGAATGTTTTTGCCATTGGTGAAATAGCCGAATTCAATAATCAGCTGTTCGGAATTACCTCAGCTGCCGAGGAACAAGCAGATGTATTAGCCAACTTTTTGGCGGGTGATATCAGCAGTTTCTACAAAGGTTCAGTATTGATGAATATCCTTAAATTGGAAGATATTAATTTATGTAGTATCGGAGAAATTGAAATCCCTGAAAATGATGATTCTTACGAAGAAATTGTGTTCTCCGATTTAGGGAAACGTTATTATAAAAAATGCGTGGTCAAAAACGATTTGCTGGTTGGTGCCATTTTGATGGGCGATAAAAACGAATTTGCCGAATTCAAAACCATGATTGAAAGCAAAATCGAATTGTCTGACAAAAGAAATACCCTGCTGAGAGGAAGTTCAAACGCCAAACCCGTATTAGGGAAACTCGTTTGTTCCTGCAGTCAGGTGGGCAGCGGTAATATTGAAGAAACCATTAAAAGCGGTGTCTCTAATTTTACCGAATTATGCAAAACCACAGGTGCCGGATTAGGATGCGGAAGCTGTAAAACCGAAGTAAAAGAAATTTTAGCTAAAATTAAATAATAGTTTTAAGTCGCAGTTTTCAGTTTTCAGTTTTCAGTCCGCCACTGAGACTGAAACTGAGACTGAGACTGAAAAACTATAAACTGAAAACTAAAAGAACATGGAATTAACACGATTAATAGTAAAAGGAGGCGTGATTTCACCAGGTGAATTGCGAGAAATTGTAAATATGGGTATGGAACAAGGGCTTAATGCACTCTCTTTTGGTTCCAGACAAGACATTATTTTTCCAAAAGGTTTTTCAGCTAATGATAAAACAAAAACCGGAAAACACCATTTTGTTTTTCCAAATGAAAAAAGTGGTAATAACATTGTTTCTTCCTATGTTTCAACTGATATTTTCAGAAATACCCCTTGGCTTACCGGAAACAAATTTTTATATGTTCTGGAGCAATTCAAAGAACAACCCAAATTAAAAGTAAACATCACGGATCCAAAACAACAGTTAGTACCTTTGTTTACAGGGCATATTAACTTTATTGCTTCGGATCATGAAGACTATTGGTTTTTATACATCCGTTTACCAAAATGGGACAAAATGGAAATGTATCCGGTACTAATCTACAGCTGGAATATTGCCGAAGTGTATTATGCCATAGAAAAAATTCTGGACGAAGAACCGTATTCTGCCGAGATGATTTTTCAATTGGTGAGCGACGCCATAGATGCGAATAACAGAACCATTGATAAACCCCTGCACATTCCCTTCTACCCTTTTCCTTATTATGAAGGAATGAATAAATTAGGTATTGACCAATATTGGTTAGGCTTGTATTGGAGGAATAATTTATACGATTTGGAATTCCTGAAAGAAATGTGTGATTTGTGTTTTGATTGCAAAATCGGGAAAATATGTATTACTCCGTGGAAATCATTTATCGTAAAAGGAATCCCGAAAGACCGAAAATTAGACTGGGAAAAATTCCTTGGCAAAAAAGGAATCAATGTGCGCCATTCCTTATTGGAACTCAACTGGCACTTGCCTGTTGCCATGGAATGGGCATTGAATCTCAAAACTTTTCTGGTACGCACCCTGGACCAATTTGACATCAGTACATACGGACTTACTTTCGGATTATCTGAATACAATCGTGACGGGCATTATTTTACTTCGATTGTCATCGAAAAAAATGATTTACCAAAAGATCTGGAATCGATAAAAATCAGGGATACTTACAATGTTTTGTATGCCAAAAACTTCGATCCTAATACCAGAGAATACATCGTGCACACGCAAGATGTCGATAAACTGGAATTACCTAATATCCTGATTGAATTGAGTCGAAAATACTTTGAAGAACTGGGGAATTCTGTTTTTGAAGTAAGCGAAACCACAGCCAAAAAAGAGAAAAAAGAAGTAGATGTACATCAATGCTCAGAATGTTTAACCATTTATAATTCGGAATATGGCGACAGCATTCAAGGAATTGAAAAAGGGGTTTTATTCAAAGATTTACCGGCAGATTACTGTTGTTCCCTATGTGAAGCTCCAAAAAGTAGTTTTATCACTTTAAAAGGAGAAAAATTAGACACTGTATAACAAACTGAAAAGGAGTATTTCTTTAAAAAATAATTACAATATGAATACTGGTTTCAAAACGGTAAGTTCTTCTTACGTCACAATTTCCGAACTAATGTTGCCTTCCCATACTAATTTTAGCGGCAAAATACATGGGGGCTATATCTTATCCTTACTCGATCAGATTGCTTTTGCCTGTGCTTCAAAATTTTCAGGCAATTATTGTGTAACCGCCTCTGTAGATACCGTGAACTTTCTAAAACCCATTGAAGTAGGCGAATTAGTCACTATGAAAGCCAGCGTAAATTACGTAGGAAGAAGCTCAATGATTATAGGCATTCGCGTAGAGGCAGAAAACATACAAACAGGAGTTGTCAAACATTGCAATTCTTCTTATTTTACAATGGTTTCTAAAGATAAAGACGGTAAAAATGCCGCTGTTCCGGGACTGCTGTTGACCAACTTAAAAGAAGTCAGTCGTTTTCAAAATGGTCTGAAACAAATTGCTTTGAAGAAAGAACAAGAATATCAAAAAAGTATTGCCACTTTTGGATCCATAGAATCCATTTTGAGCACCAACCAATTCAATGTGATGGTTGACTTACAATAACTGTATTTTTTCAGGAAACTGTCCAAAATTATCCTGAAATCATACCACTGAAAAGCCGGAATATTGACTCCATTTACTGTTGTCAATATTCCGGCTTTTTTATTGATGCTTTGGCTGCAGCCAAAAAAATACTTTTTGAAATTATTCGAATACGTCTAAATTCTGAAGTACAAACTCTTCATCAGAATATTCGCCTTTGAAATACGAAGTTAATTGAGAAGCATTTTTAACGACTTCTCCAATTATAATAATGGCAGGAGAAGACAATTGTTGCTCTTTTACCATCTTTGAAATAGTGCTGATTGTACCCACTGCTTTTTTCTGGCTATCTTTTGTTCCGTTTTGAATAATCGCAACCGGCAAATCATCAGTTCTGTTATTTTGATATATCGAAATAATTTCATCCAGTTTATTCATACCCATCAAAATGACTACTGTAGCAGAAGATTGGGAGGCCAATGTCACATCTTTTGATAATTTATGTTCAGAGGTCGTTCCGGTGATTACCCAGAAACTTTCCGCAATTTTACGTTGTGTCAAACTGATTCCATTCGATGCCGGAACTCCCAAAGCGGATGAAATACCAGGAACAATAGCTGTTTCCAAATCAAACTTTTGAGCAAATTCAACTTCCTCGCTTCCTCTTCCAAAAACAAATGGATCACCACCTTTCAATCGTACCACATGACCATAACGTTTGGCCATAGACACAATCAAATCATTGATCTGGTCCTGAGTATAAGCATGACAGCCAAAACGTTTCCCCACAAAAATAATTTGAGCGTGTTTAGCATACTGTAATAACTCTTCATTCACTAGCGCATCATACAAAACGACATCCGCGTTTTCAAGTGCTTTGATCGCTTTTAAAGTGATTAATTCAACATCTCCGGGACCCGCCCCTACGATTGTTAACTTTGGTTTATTAGTCTGTATCATCTTTATTCAGGTATAAAATTGCTATTCGTAACAGATAACTTTTAATCAGAAACAAAAATCAATTGATTCCCTGTTTTCTAATTGGCAGTATACAACTTAGTTTTTAAAGACAAAACTAAGTATAAATACTTATTACAAATATAAGTAAATATATAAACCTGAATTAAAAATTAACAAAATTTAGGAACGAAATGAAGATAAGAAGATTTTAACCGATTTATTTGATAAAAAACAAATAAAGTACTGGCAAATAGGTGAAATCCGTAAAAAACAAATCCCAAAACCATAAAGGATTTTGGGATATAAATTATTAGTTATTAGATAAATAGCTATTCAATAGGCAAAATAAGCGTAGAAGTGATGGCTTCCAGGACTTCAAATGCCGTTTCAGCCATTCTATTTCCTTTGGTATCCAAAAGAGGGTTGATTTCGACAAACTCAATACAGACCACTTTTTTGGTTTCAATGATTTGATTGATGATAGCGATTATTTCATATTGATCAAATCCCTTTGGAACCGGTGTTCCCGTACCATAGGAAATCATGTCACAATCCATCGAATCAACATCAAAAGAGATATACAGGCTGTCGCAATGTGATAACTTCGACAAAGCTTCGGTAACACATTTCTTAAGTCCCCGGTAACGGACTTCAGCCACCTGATAATTCTTGATTTTTAGTTTTTCAATTTGCTTATCCTCCGCTTCTTCAGTATCTCGAACACCAAAATAAACTAAATTTTCAGCCAGAACTTTGGCTCCCGGATACCCCACATTTTTCATTCCCTCCCAATGTTCTTGGGTTTCCTTCGCTACCTCATTAATCTGACAATCTAAATTATCATCAGCAATAACAGCCGATAAAGGCATTCCATGAATATTTCCTGATGGAGAGGTATAAGGCGAATGCAAATCGGCATGGGCATCAATCCAGATAACTCCCAATGTGCGTTCCGGATGAGCGGCTTTGATACCACTTATGGTTCCCAATGCCGAAGAATGATCTCCTGATAAAACAATCGGAAAATAATTGGCTTCCAAATTCTTCTTCACCGCATGAGCAACTCTCGTACATTGTTCTAAAACATGTTCGATTCTTTTGGCAAAGGAATTATGGTCTTTGTTATAAATGGATTCATTATGTGTTTTGACATCTTCGAACTCAAATTGATTAAAATAATCACTGTTTTGATTAATAGCAGCAATTTCGACCGCATCGATTCCTAAATCAGAACCCCGTGTTCCGGCACCAATATCCGATCTGTTTTTTATTAATTTGACTACTCTTTCCATAGACTAATGATTACCTGAAATCATTTAATGCCTTTTCAATAATACCTAAACATTCCTGAATTTGAGTTTCAGTTATTACCAATGGCGGTGCCAAACGTATTTTATTTCCATGAGTAGGTTTTGCCAATAATCCGTAGTCTCTGAATTTCATACAGATATTCCAAGCCAAATCAGATTCTTCGTCACAATTGATAACGATGGCATTAAGCAAACCTTTACCACGAACCAAAGTAATCAAAGAATTTCTGGAAGCGATATCGTTAAGTCCATTTCTCAAAATGATTCCTAAACGTTCTGCATTCTCAGCTAATTTTTCCTCCTTAATCACTTCAAGCGCAGCAATAGCAACAGCAGCAGCTATTGGATTACCTCCAAAAGTAGAACCGTGTTGTCCCGGTTTGATAACATTCATAATGTGATCATTGGCCAAAACTGCCGAAACTGGAAAAACACCACCAGAAAGTGCCTTACCTAAAATAAGGATATCCGGTTGCACATTTTCATGATTGACAGCCAATAATTTTCCTGTACGTGCAATTCCTGTTTGCACTTCATCCGCTATGAATAAAACATTGTGCTCTTCGCAAAGTGCTTTGGCTTTCGCCAAATAGCCTTCGGTAGGAACATAAACACCCGCTTCTCCCTGAATAGGTTCTACTAAGAAACCGGCAATATTATTAGTTGATTTTAAAACTTTTTCCAAAGCCTCAACATCATCGTAAGCAATTTTTATAAATCCTGCTGTGAAAGGACCAAAACTTTTTCGTGCCGTTTCATCATTTGAAAACGAAATGATAGTAGTTGTTCTTCCGTGGAAATTATTTTCACAAACAATAATCTGTGCTTCATTTTCAGGAATACCTTTTACTTCATACGCCCATTTTCGACATAATTTAAGTGCTGTTTCCACTGCTTCAGCACCTGTATTCATAGGCAACACTTTATCAAAACCAAAATATTTGGTCACATATTCTTCATAAGGTCCTAATTGGTCATTATAAAAAGCACGTGAAGTCAACGTCAATGTCTGCGCTTGTTTTACCATGGCACCAACAATTTTTGGATGACAATGTCCTTGATTCACGGCAGAATATGCCGATAAAAAGTCATAGTATTTTTTACCATCTACATCCCAGACATAAACACCTTCACCTCGTTCTAAAACCACGGGTAACGGATGGTAATTATGGGCACCGTATTGATTCTCTTTAGCGATCAACGCTTCTGATTTTGAAGAAAGGGTTTGCTCTGTCTGTGTCATGATATTTACTTTTTTTAGAAATACAAAGGTCAAATATAATAAAAATATTTTATTTAACAATAAAAACAATAATTTTGAAT